>Ga0210003_1002783_pt1 | contig 14553 bp, 21 predicted proteins | sample LantaG_FD_182804 | JGI IMG/M metagenome (GOLD analysis project Ga0210003, IMG submission 182804) | Deep subsurface microbial communities from Baltic Sea to uncover new lineages of life (NeLLi) - Landsort_02402 metaG (SPAdes) (version 2) | ecosystem: Environmental > Aquatic > Marine > Oceanic >... | reverse complement strand
CCATGCCAGATAATTCTAAGTTTAGTAACTTTGCCAACGGGGGAACCCTCGACGCAGATGACATTGTTGTCGGTCTTCGCTCGGGGGTTAACTCGAAGTTTACCTATAACGGCGGTATCGCCCCGAGCGTTGTTGTTCCGGTTGACCAGGGTGGCACAGGGTCAACCACAGCATCTGGTGCGCGCACTAACTTAGGTGTTGCAATTGGTTCTGATGTCGAGGCATGGGATGTAAAGCTAGATGATTTCGTAGCTAGCAACTTGAACATGGACACCAATACCCTGAGCTCAACTGATGCGGCTGGAAATATCGTGGTTACACCTGACACCACGGGCCAAACACTCGTAACCAATCTTCAGCTCGCCACATCTATGGATGTGAATGATTTCGAAATCACCAATGCGGTAACGAATGGCAATGTGGATATCGACACCAATGGAACTGGGTTGATAATCATCAACTCCACCACCGGTGTGGATAGCATTCTTGATGAAGATACGATGGCATCGAATAGCGCCACAGCTCTCGCCACACAGCAGAGCATAAAATCCTATGTAGATACGGTTGCTGGTGGTGGGTTCGTAATTATTGCCTCATGTCTTTTGGGTACAACGGCCAACCTTAGCGGAACATATGCTAATGGGGCGCTCGGGGTTGGTGCGACATTAACCAACAACAGCACCCAAGTTGCTTTGACTATTGATAGTGTTCTCACGCAAGTTAACGACCGTATTTTAGTTAAAGACCAAACAACCACATTTCAAAATGGTATCTACACAGTAACAACTGTGGGGACAGGCGCTACCGATTGGGTGCTGACTCGCGCAACAGATTATGACGAGGCCGCTGAGATTGATGCCGGGGACTTGGTTCCGGTCACGAGTGGTACGATTAATGGTGGGTCAATTTCACTTGAAACGTTACCTGTGGCAACTATGGGGACCGACCCCATTGTGTTTGTTATTTTCGCTCAGCCTGGAAATACATTTGTAACCCTCGCAAGCATACAAACCATCACCGCCGCTAAAACATTTGATGCGAATGTGGCTATTGGAAACAGCTCCACGTTTGACATTAACAGCACAACCGCCGTTAATGCCATCTTAGATGAGGACAATATGTCCTCGGATAGCGCCACTTCACTTTGCACGCAGCAAAGCATTAAAGCGTACGTTGACGCGCTCACAGGATTGGACTGGACAACAGATGCAACCGGCACGATTGCGTGCGCTATTAACAACGGTTATGTCTGCAACGCTGCTGGTGTGACGACTGGTACACTTCCTGCTACCGCTGCAATTGGTAGCGTAGTTGCCCTTGAGGGATTGGGCGCTGGTGGGTGGGTAATGAAAGCCGACCCAGCGCAAACCATTAAAATTGGGTCTTCAACGACGATTCCAGGCGGCACACTAACCAGCGCAGTTGCTAGTGATAATGTTTATGTGACGTGCATTGTGGCAAATACGACCTGGCGTGTGAGAAGCACTAACTCAGCAGGCTTAACAATTGCTTAAGGATTAATGATGGCGACTAAAAATCAAATTAACATGGCGTTTAATGCCTTCATTGACGATGACTCAATGGCGACAGCCTCAGCAACGAATATTTGCAGCGGAGAAAGCATCAAAGCCTACGTTGATTCTTTATGTGGCGGCTCTAACCCGATTGGTTCAGTCGCATCTTTTGCATTAACAAGCGCCCCCACCGGTTATTTGGTTTGTGATGGCGCAGCAATTAGCCGGGCTACTTATGCAGACCTTTTCTCGGCAATCGGGACAACCTGGGGTGTTGGTGACGGCGCGACAACTTTTAATATTCCTGATATGCAACGAAAAACTGGCGTGGGTTCGGGTGGTGTAGGCACAGTCACCCTCGGTAACTCGGTCGGTGACACCGGTGGTGCTGAAGACATCACGCTAACAACGGCCCAAATGCCAGCGCATACGCATAATTGGGGTGGTATTCAATCTCAAGGCTTTAGCGGTGGTAATACAATCTTTGCAACAAGCGGAAGCGGTTCAACTACTACCTCAACCGGCGGTGGTGGCTCCCATAGCAATATTCAACCATCCGCAGTGCTTTTGATATGCATTAAATCAAGTGCGGATTCATCAATAGCTAGTGGTGGTAACGTTGGTGACTTTGTTGATTTTGGTGGAACGTCTGCACCGTCAGGATGTTTGGTGCGCGATGGTTCCGCAGTAAGTCGAACAACATACGCTTCTCTTTTTTCGGTTATCAGCACGACGTATGGTATCGGTGATGGCGCCACTACGTTTAACTTGCCAGATTCTCAACGTAAAGTTTCAGTTGGTTCTGGGGGCGTAGGCACTGCCGAGCTTGGTAATTCAGTCGGTGACACGGGTGGTGCTGAGACAGTTACTTTGACCACGACTGAGATACCAGCTCATACACATCCTGATGTAATTGCGGGTGTTGGTGGTGCAGATAGCTTGGTCGCCGGTAGTGGTACGGCAGTCGGTGGGAGCACAGGAAGTACCGGCGGCGGCGCGGCGCATAACAACATGCAACCATCAATCGTCATCCTCCCATGTATTCGGTACGAGGGTGTGGCGGCAACTGTTGCGGTAACAGCGTCTCAAACTCAAATGGAAGCGGCGTCAAGTTCAGCAGTATTTAGTGCGCCATCCGTTCAACAATTTCATCCTGGACATCCTAAAGGTTGGGTTTTGTATAACCAGTTGACTGGGCCAAGCATCGCCGCGTCTTACAATGTAACCAGTGTTACGGATTCGGCATTGGGTATATTTATTGTAAATTGGACAACGCCTTTCTCAAGCGCAAGCTACTCAACCAGCGCCACAACCACCAGTGCGGGAGGTGGTAATAATCTGATTGGCATCGGCGCGAGTGGTAAAGCTGCCGGGACGGCTACATTTACAACTATTCAGTTGACATCACAAATTGATAGAGATGGCAATTCGGTTATCGCATGTGGAGACCAAGCATGATTAATACAAGAATAGCTTACACTCAAGAGGATGGAAGCGTTGCAATCGTCATGCCTACGCCTGAGTTTTGTGCTTGCCCTGATAGTGACGTCTATAAGCTGGCAAGAAAGTCGATGCCGTTAGGGACTCACTTTGAAGTCTTGGACGTTGCTGACATCCCTACCGACCGTTACTTTCGCAACGCTTGGCGCTTGGGTGCGCCGCTGAGTAAAAGCATCGATATTGATGAGAAGCGTGCGCGAGAGATACATGTCGCTAATCTTCGTATAACTAGAGGCGAGAAATTAAAAGAGCAAGACATTGAGTACCAAAAAGCATTAGAATTAAACGATACGGTTAAGATGCAAAGTATCGCATCCAAGAAGCAAAAATTGCGTGATATGCCTGGTGAAGTGGATTTTAGCGGCTTATCATTACAAGAGCTAAAGGACTACACCCCTTCAATCTTAAAATAACGAAAGGACACACATCATGGGTATTTTAAACATCCAGGTATCACAGGCAGGTTTGGTAGGAACCTTACCAACACCCATCTACATCAACACCAATGATACCTATGCTACAGTTACAGCTACCGGTTATTTGAACGGTGCCCACCAATTAGGTCAGGCGTTCAGTGATGAACAAATGGCTTTAGTTTACACCAGCAACGAAGGCCCTGTGTGGCTCAAAGTTACCGTAAGCGGTACAGACTATAGCTTAGAGCAAATCAGCTCGCCTGGTGACGTTACCTTGCCTACAATTGCTAATCACTTGATGATTTCTAGTGACACCGCAGGAACGTTAGCTAACAAGACAGGCGTAGCGATTAACGCTGGTGGCTTGCAAGCCGGTTTAGATGCTACAGCTGGTGTACTCACGTCGTTCCCTGCGACAACGATTAGTGGTGTGTTAGTGGTTGCTGCTGCAGATAATGCAACTGGTGATTTTGATACAACCATCAGTAATGCTACTGCCGTAGGTCAATCACAAGTAATTAGTATTCCTGATGCAGGGGCTGCTACGGCAAAATTTATTTTATCCGCTAGCACCGCTTCAAGTCAAACCATTACCTCTGGCCTGATTGTGTCGGGCGGTAACGTACAAACCAATGGCGGAGATAACTTCTTGGCTGGGGCGGATGCAAGTGCTGGTGCATTTTTCTCCTTCCCTGCAACCACCGCTTCTGGGACCTTAGCTCTTGCAGCTGCCGACAATGCGACGGGTGATTTTGATACCACGATTAGCAATGGTACAGCTATCGCTCAGGACCAAGTTATTAGCATTCCTGATGTTGGCCAAGCTACGGGCTCTTTCTTGGTGAATATTTTAGCTGATGCTGACCCCGCTGCTGACGTAGTTATGTTTGACGTTACTGTGGGTCAAGCTGCTTTGGCAACCGCAGGAACGGTAACACTTCAGGCAAGCAGTGGGGCCAAGCAATACAAGATTCGTGAGTTGTTCTTGAACTCTGGTGGCACGAACTTCTCTGGCGGTGGTGGGGATAGATTAGCAACCATCAGCGATGGAACTACAGACTACAGTGTAATGCCAGCTGCAAACCTACAGTCATTAACAAATGCTCGGTGGGGTGATACAGCGATTGCTTTCCCAGCTTCTGCTGCAATCAATACAAGCAGTGCTGCGGGTGTTGCTATTACCATCGCTTACTCAGGCGGAGCTACTGACTATACAGCTGGAAGTATGGTTATCTCTGGTGTTCTGGAACGAGTAGCATAATATCTAGCGCCCTTCGGGGCGCATTGATTTAGGATTTGAAATGAGAGAAGATTTAGAAAAACGTTTGGGTGACTTAAAGCGGGCTGTCGAACAATCAATAGCTAACCATAATGGCTTACTGGGACGCGTGTCCGAAGTCGAGCACTTCCTGGCTGAGTTGGATAAACCTAAAGAAGAGGAAGAACTATCATGCGATTAGACAAGGGCGAGAAAGCTGCTACAGCAAAAGGCATGCAGCATAATTATGATGAAATGCGTGATGCTGGTTACTCTAAGAAGCGTTCTGAAGGCGCTGCTTACGGTGAAGTTGGTATGTCTCATATGGCACGTCGCCATGAATCCGAAGGTATGAAACATGAGCTTCGTGATATAGCACCAAAGAGCGCTTAAGTTGAGATTTAACAAATACTGATAATGTAGAAAATTCGGTTTTTCTGCCTAACAGCATGACTATTTCATCTAATTGGGTTGTCTCAATATCCATGTTGCACATTTTTTTTATTCGCCTTAGCCTGGATAAAACATCTTGGGCTGATTTTATAGAAAGTTTTTTTTCTATTGATAACCAGTTTTTAAAAATATCATTCATGATAAGCCACCGATTTGCTAATATTACTTAATTTGACTTGTTGTTTTGTAGACAAGTGATCGTTAATTGCATTAGCAACATATTTTGCTAAATTAACTGGAACAGCATTTCCAACTAATTGTTCTACTTCAGTTTTACTTCCTGTCAAAACAAAACTTTCTGGAAACGTTTGTAGCAATAAACGTTCCTGAATCGTTAATGGGCGCAGCAGTTCATTGAGCTCAGTAGTATCACCGATATGCCCTTTGTATCCTTTGGGAATTGGTCGATTAACTCCACGTACAGTTGGAGATGGTTCATCAATTGAAAAGATTGCACGCCGATTATAATTACGAGGATGCCTGTAGTAATGATCGACTCCCAATTTATTCCCAAGATAATCACGTATTGTCATCGCGGTGTGAGATTGATTTTTTAAAAGAGAATCCATCAAGAAGTTATCATTTGCATCCAAATGTCCAATAACAAATAATCGTTTTCTTTTTTGAGGTACTCCGCACTTACTAGCATCTAAAACCATTTCTGTTAGACCATATCCTGCTACTTTAAAGATTGACTTAGCTTCTAAATAAGCAGAGCTTTTAAGTGCTCTATCGACATTTTCCATAACAAACCATAATGGTTTTATATTACTGACAATATTAGCAAAAGCGGTAGTCAAAGAGGCTCTTGTTCCTTCGGAGCGCAACCCGGCGTGACTGAAATCCTGGCATGGCGGACCGCCAATAATCATATCTATCTTGGTTAAAGATAATTTGTTTAATTTCTCAGTGACTAGATCAGTATTACTTAAATCACAATCATAGACAGGATGAGAAAAATTATTTTTATAGCAATTTAATGCGGGAGTCCAATTATCAAATGCTGCGATAATATTATGCCCTGCATTTTGAAAGCCAAGAGAGAATCCACCACAACCACAAAATAAGTCTAGGATATTCATATTTAGCTGAATCCTTGCATAAAATTTATTATCTTTAGTATTATGTTAATATAGTTAACAATAAAGCCCAGCCTGTAAGTTGCGCAAAGGTCGTTAAGGATGTACTCTAGGTTATCGCAATGCTAACATTACTTCTAAGTTTGTCTCCATGTTCTTAGTAGCTCAGTAGCATTGCGATTTCTCAGGAGGAGATATGTGCGACCACCTTAAAGATTGGATTATCAAGCACGAAGGGATAAAACTGTACCCGTATTCATGCCCAGCCGGAAAGACAACTATCGGTGTGGGGCGCAACCTAACGGACGTTGGCCTAACCACCGAAGAAGCGCTTTACCTTCTGGATAATGACATCGACCGATGCCGTCATTCACTCCTTGCTTACCCTTGGTTTACACGCCAACCTGAAGTTATTCAAAACTGCCTAATCAACATGTGCTTCAACCTGGGTATCGCTGGCCTATTAAAATTCAAGAACATGATTAAAGCCCTCCAAGAACATGACTACGAAGCGGCTGCGCATCACGCACTCGATAGCCGATGGGCACGACAAGTCCCTAATCGAGCTAAAGACGTGGTTAAAGTTATGCGGTCGGTCTGCTGATGGCACTTAAGCCTGAACAAATCGATAGCATTAAGCTCTATAATTGGATTCGCTCCATGCCGGATGTCGAACCCTACGCCTTTCACATTGGAAACGAGCGCCAATGTCACCCGAGTGAGGGCCGAATACTCAAGCGTATGGGAATCAAGTCCGGCGTTTCCGACTACTTTATTGCCATTCCTATCGGTGTTTACCACGGATTATTCCTGGAGTTGAAGGTTGGGTCCAACCAACCCAGCGAGAACCAGCAGAAGTTTCTTGAAGACATGACCGCGCAGGGCTACATGGCGGTGTGTGTTTGGGGTTATGACTCAGCCCGGTCCATCATTGAAACATATCTCAAAATGCGCCATCAAAATGCTTCTTTAGCAACCTGTAGTGGCCGCCCGATTTGCTAATAGTTAAGCGAGATGGTGGATTTATATCCTCTAGCATCGACTCAACACACGACCCCTTCAGCAGATTTGGATAATACCTGCTCGGTTCCTTGACACTTTCACGCACAAACTTCCCATAAAATATGTTCTTGTGGTATTCCGTTTGCAATAAGTAGCTTTCTCTGACAGTATCTTTGTAGCCACCTGGTTTTAGGACGTGGTGAAGGCCATGGAAGGCCAACTTTCCAGGGTTATTCACAACCCAGTACTGAGATTTAAGTACGGGGCACTGAATTGGGAGGTTGGCTTGCGCGAACGTGAGTCGCGTATTAGGGTCAATCAACTCGCCTTTGCAATGCGTGCAGGCGCGAGCCGTGATGTCATTGGGTTTTTGGCAATGCGGGCAGTCTTTAAACTCAAAGTAGAAGTCACAGCGTTCGTGATTCGCGAATCCCGAACATCGGCGGGCATACTCTGAGTTCATGGTGTAGCATGTTGGGCATTCGAATATCAGTTCAGCCTCAAAGTCACGCGTCGTCGCCAAAGCATCCGTTAATATAGGGTCTTCCCAATCTTGAAAGCGCTGTATGTTGCCAGCAAAATCCAACACCAAACAGTTTTCTTTTTCGGAGTACAGTCTCAAGCCACGACCCATAGCTTGTGTGAACAACACCGATGACTCAGTTGGACGGACAAAGCACACGACATCGAACCTGGGGCAATCTACGCCCGTTAGAAGCGTCGCTACATTAACTAAGTAGTTTATACGCCCTTCCCTGGCATCGTTTAATATACGCTCTCTATCGGGGCCTGTCGTATCGCCAGTAATGCAAGCCGATTGGTCGGCCGGAAGAACCTCCATACACTCCTTGCAGTGCTGTAGTGTACTCGCAAAAATAAACGCACCATTACGACCTGAGTCTATAACAGACACAAGGTACGCCATAATATTAGCTGTGGCTCTGTTGGAAGCTGACACCACATCAGCCAATTCTTTGAGGTTGAACTTACCCATGGAATTTACTTTGAGTGCTGAGAAGTTCAAGGAAGCCACGCGCGGCATCTGGAACACGGGTTTTGTTAGGTAATTGCGCTCAATCAGCCAACTCGTCGAAATATTGCAGATTCTCTCTTTAAACAACTGGTTTTCACCAATGATAGAGGTGCCTTTGTAGCGGAACGGCGTCCCCGTTAATCCGAGTATTCTGTAATCGTATTGCTTTGCTTGCGCCATCAGGCCAAAATGATTTAGAACACGCATGTACATTGTTTCGCTTTGCTGGGGGTTAATGTTATGAGCTTCATCAACAATTACAATATTAAATGGGCAGCGGCTGATATCCTTTTCTTTCTTGATATCGCTCAAAACGCTATTGGGCGTACCGAATATGACTGGATTGGTGGTCTCTTTGGTGTTGAGGGCAGCGCAATAAATACCGCCGTCTCCGCCTTGGAGCTTATACGTTTCGTGGTTTTGGCGTATCAGGGTGGAGCTCATCGTAAGACAGAGACACCGCCAGCCCTTGGCTGATAATTTCAGCATTAATTCGGATATAATGAGGCTTTTACCCGCTCCAACGGAGGCCACCACCAGCAGTGGGTGAGTGACCTCATCTATCTTGGATAGTGTTCGGTCGACCACGGTTTGCTGGTAGGGCCTGAGTGTTAGTGTCATATAATAAAGAACTGCGGTAGGTCGTGGAAGTCTTTGACTAGCTCTTGGTAGGTTGGAAGAACGACATCGATATGGCGAGTCCATGCCTTCACTTGCCCTTCAGAAGTAACACGCTCACGCTCGTGATCGATAATTTCTTCCTCTAAGCGGGCAATCCTTTTAGCAAGGTAGGCTATCTTTCCCTCCCTGTCCCAGACGTATTTATCAAGGTTCTGCTCCAACTCTTCTTTTTCGGCAATAGATTGGTTAATATCTTCTCGCTTTGAAGGTATACCTTCCATCGCCTTTTCCCCCCGCTCCTTCCAGGAGCTTCTGTGGTTAATAGCGCTATCAACGTCCTTCTTTTTCAGAACTACGCAACGACGAACTTCCTCATCTTTTTGCCAAACAATATGCCAATAGTTCGTAAGGGAATGGCTTTTGTCAAAGAACATATTGAAATAACCCCAGGGCACACCCTTCAAACAAAAATTCTCCATATCCACAATATCTTCTTCTATCATCTGTTTTAACAATGATGTTTTGAGTTGTTTGGGGCCAATGGTTAACGTGTGTATCGATAAACTAAAGGACTTACTACCTATTGAACTAGAGCTCATTTACCCACCCTCGTGACATACATCTCTAAACCTACACATCCGGCAACTCATGTAATATGGCGAGCTGTTCACGCGTGGCAACGGGTCATCATTCTCATAAACCAACAGCGCTCGCATCTTGATATGAGAATAATACTCCGCATCAAACATCACCTGCTCATCATGCAACTCACTTGTGTCTTTGTTCATACATACGACATAAGCTGTAGGAAATCCCGACATACCCATGTAAGCCTGGACCTGCGCGTAATATCTTTGCGACCACTTCTTCAAACCCTTGTTAACGAACAGCTTGAAGCTGGAGTCTCGGGCCGTCTTAATCTCGATAATCGCATCTTCATCCTTCCAGATAGCATCACAGTGCCCCTGAAGGTAAGGCACGTCTTTGTCGAAATACTTGAGGTGATGATTAACATCGGCAGGCAGAATAAGGTTAAGACCCGCATCTTGCAGGGCATCAGTAATCAATGTCTCTAATCGCTTGCCAATATTGAACGTGCGTTGAAGTTTGTTGGAAACTAACGCGCCTTGAATACCATGGTACTCATACCAGATTTGACGCAAACAATCAGAGCCTATTCCACTTGCTCCAATATAATCACGGTGTGTTTCACGTGAAACATTCATTGTTTTATCAACCAGCTTTGTTAAACGTCCTGTTGTCATGATGGCCCTTTTTGTGCTTGTTATTTTTGGGAGTATCACCAGTCACCAATATCTTTGTATGTGACTCATGGGAGGCTGAGATAATCTTAACTTCCATCATCTTGCCCCTCCCATGAATTATTAACTTCTCTCCAACTCTCCGTGTCAGTGTGAGCATCAGAAGGGAACATCCCCATCTGGAAATAACTCATCTTCCACTGGCTTATTTCTTGAGAATGCACTGTCGACATTACTTTCAACATGCTTCACTTCAGCTTTAACGCCAGCTTCATCTTCAAAACCAACAGGGCTAAACACTTCAGCCACAAAATTACCTTCCATCATGCCACTGCCATCGCGTTTTGGCATGGACCATTCACGAATCTTCACACCTAGAATCGAACCCATCATCGGCATCAAGTCTTGGGTTGATGGAGCTTCGGCGTGCGCTGGTTTGAATTTACATAAATCCATAATGAGCTTCAGCATATTCAAATTTCTATCAATAGCGTCCTTGCTGCCGTCGAAGCATTTAATCTTCTGTGTCACCTGTCTGTTTTTGAATTCTCCGGAGGTTAACTTCCATGTTATTTGGTAGAATTTCATTGCAGGCGCATAGTCTGTTTGCTCTTTGTTAACTAACTCAAACGCATGTATAGACGCGTGAGCCATCGTACCCTCAGGTATGGTGCGAAAATCACCAGCAAAAGCTTTACTTGCTTCCCCAGTGATAGGTGTTCCTGAACCACTCTGCCAAAATGACATCTTATTCCCCTTCGTTATAGGCTTTAATCACCTTAATTATTTCGTACAAATCATTATCCACTTTCATCTCTTCAAAACAATCTTTTGGCGTTTTACACGTATGCTGGCCATCATTATTGGTTAAAAAGAAGTAGTTTCCTTCCGCTGTTAACGCATGAAAAACGTACGTGAATGTGCCTTCAATATTGACGTAATTATCAATTGCTTTACCGATAGTTTTAGCTTTGTGTTTGCCGGTTGGGTCAACTTCTGTATGCATAATCATGATGCAATACAAGTCTTCTCTAATGCCCTGAATGGCTTCGAATACACCGAAGGTTTCACGGGCAATGTCAGCGAACTTATTAAACCCTGCAATATGAGATTTGCGCATAAAGCTGTGAGAAATAGTAAAGCCAAAATCATCCAGAACCAGGTATTTAATTTCAGGGCGTTCATCGTTAACCTTTTTGATTAATCGTTGAATTTTAAGTGGGTCGTCACTCGCGTAATAATTACCCGATAACCCATCTTGAGACAAAGGTTTATATTTTGATTGGGCGCCCCGGAAAGGGAATGGCTTCCCGAGGACATTGATTACAAGTGTTTCTTCTGGGGGTAGGTTACGTAGACTGGTGCTTTTCCCTGTCCCGCTCTCACCCAGAACTAATATGCTATTAGCCATCATCATCCTTAACATGCGTCTGAAATATTCACCGATGCCTTGCCAGGCTTTTTAACAATTAACTCAAGCAATGCTTCGCGAATAGAGCCTGGAGCAATCGCTAAATAATCCTCACATAATCTTTTGTTAATCGAGTAAGAGACCTTAGGTTCAATCGGGTTAAACTCTTCAGGCAAATATACCTCATTGCTCTCATACTTCTTTTTGTCTAAACTATAAATCATGGGCGTTTTACACACGACTTTATACAGACCAACACGATACGAAGCCTCACCTTCATGTTCGTGGCCAATAGAACCAATAATGCACTCAGTTAACGCTTCTTTTTCGGCCAATAACTGCGCTAATTTCTTGTTAACTTTGTTCAACTGGACAATGTTAGAATCTAACATCTCAACCCTGTCATTTACTTCAATCTGCTGTCTCATGTCATCCTCTTTACTTAGTAGTCTACGCGGGATAGCGTGAGACCATACTAGCAAGTGATTGTTAAATTGTCAACTATTTGTTACACTATTATTTTGCAGGAGGAAGTATGACGTTAGATGAAGTGAGAGAGTATTATGGTAATTGCCATAGGTTCGCCAAGCGCACACGGATGTCATCCAGTAGCTTTTTGAATTGGGTAACGTCTGGCTATGTCCCTATTATGAGCCAACACAAACTGGAGATACTGACAGAGGGTGATTTAATTGCCCGAATAAGTGACACGCCTTTTGAGATGAAAATCAAGGATTCACGATGAGGAAGTTAATTGGTGTATTGGCTTGTGTTTTACTGGTTGGATGCCAAGACCCTCCGCGCCATCGCGTGGTTACGGATGAAAACGGCAAACAGGTAGAGGTGGTAGATTCTCGTCCAGGGTTTGCTGAGCAAGCAACGAGCGCTGCGATTGCTGGGGCTGCTGCGGGGACTGCGGGCACTTTAGCTCATCACGCGACCAACCATGCGGTTAATAAGTATCGCGCTCATCGAGCCAGGAGGAGAAGATGAAGAAGAACATCATTGGTTTGGTTATTAGCATAGCGATAATTATTGGTGGCGTTTATAGCAACCACACATACGGTGAAGGAGTAACAAGGATGAGTGAGATTAGTTCACAAGAAAAGATAGATGGTATGCATGATTTTTTGGAAGCGATTGAGTTGGAATTGGAGTCCGAGGAGCCCGAAAACGTTGAGATTGCGACCAGGATTCTTGATGAGCTTTACACTTTCTTTACAGATGAGCTTCCAGGAACCGCGCTGTGTCAACTGTTAGAGGCTGGCAGTTAGTGGTAGGATAAGTCCTTAGAAACAAAAAGGATTTCTATGCCCCCAGACCTACTTCATGCGTTAGCAGGCGAAGTTGCTGAGTCATTAGAGCGCTCGTTACATGGCCGTGATGAGGTGTGTTGGTTCACAATCCAACAATTACATATTCTTGAGCAGGCTTTGACGCGTGCTTACAATGAAGGGAAAAGAAGTTTAGCTCCATAGTACACCACATACCATGGAGCCTAAATAACGCACTAACTTTTCAAGAGGCATGCGCTAAATATGAGCACAGTATATCACAATAAGATCTCAGTCACAGCATTTATATACACTAAATTCAGGTGGAATTTTTATCGTCTGCAATTTGAGGTATAGGTAGTACTCCATACATACCCTAGGAAGGGGATATAACAAGAGGATGATGTAATGGCTACAAACCCAGATGTGTTTAAAAGTTTGAATAATGTAATTAGAAAACTCGATAAAACTGATTCGTCAGTCAATGAAAAACTCCAGTATTTGCAAGCATGCTTAACGCTCCTGGCTCGGAGGGGTGTTTAATGAGTGTAGACGCGACCCGAGCGACGTGGCAACTAACCAAAGCCCAAGTTACTCAAACTGAAAAAATGTTCCTTTTATCCTGCGCTGATAGAGCGGGTGAAACTGCCGAGTGCTGGCCATCAATTAAGCGATTGTGTGCCGACACAGGCATGGACAGAAAGACTATTATATCAGTTCGCCAATCCGTCATGGATAAAGACTTACTAGAATACACAGGGAATATGGAAGGAAGGACCAAGTTAATTCCCGTAATGCGCCTGACGTATGTGACTCAACGGGAGGATGAGGAAGCTAACAGTCCCAAAAGCGGTACTGTTTTAAATTTAAACAGTACCGAAAGCGGTACCGTTAAACAGTCCCGAATTCGGGACACTGAACCTAAAAGGTTTGAACCTAAAATAAATACTACTAGCGAACAGAGTTCGCCATCAGCACCTACCCCTTCGGGCGCAACCCCTTTAGACTTAGTTTCCATCTTCGCGGCGGAGCTTCCATCGAGCCCGCAGCCGGTTGTCCATGCGATAACGAAGGCTTTGGATTGTAAGTCACGGCAAGCGATTAATAATTTCAAGAAGTATTGGCAGGCGCGATTGGGTTCACCTTTGACTGAAGATAGCTTTCGAGATTACTTGAATGGGCTTAAAGAGAGTTGCCCAGGGTTTTTGGCTGAATACACAAACAAACGCGGAAGGAGGCAACGGAATGGTTTAGCAGCGATTTTAAATTGGGAAAATTTCGAGAAGTATTTAAACAACGTATTATTTTAACTAAGGAACGGGTTATGAAGTTACGAGTTAAGAAAAACCCCGACGCTGAACTCGGGGTTTTGGGGGTATTGATTTCGGATGGAGATCCAACGTCGCTTGAAGTGGAGAAAGCAATGCTTAGTTTAAAAAGCAGTTTATTCTATTCACCAAATTACAAGGAACTTTACAATGTTATCAGGAAAAGCTACGAACAAAAACAGCTGTTTGATGTCGCCTCATTGTTCGGTATGGGCCTCAGCCACGACATCCAAGACGTGGTGACAAACTCCATCACCAATAACTTCTTTCCTATCACCTCCTTGCATAGACACATCGAGGAACTAAACACATTCGAAGACCTGCGCCAGCAATTCAAAATTATGGAGAAAACCATGAAAGCATGCGATGCCGAACCGATTCCAACCGTTGCGGCAGAAATCA
>Ga0210003_1002781_pt1 | contig 14556 bp, 11 predicted proteins | sample LantaG_FD_182804 | JGI IMG/M metagenome (GOLD analysis project Ga0210003, IMG submission 182804) | Deep subsurface microbial communities from Baltic Sea to uncover new lineages of life (NeLLi) - Landsort_02402 metaG (SPAdes) (version 2) | ecosystem: Environmental > Aquatic > Marine > Oceanic >... | reverse complement strand
GGTGGAGGCCGGGGAAGAGGAGCGTCGATGGGGTGCCGTCGGTGCCGCTGCCGCCGGCTCTTCTGACGCCTCTTGCTTCTGCTGCTGTCGCCCGCGCTTGCGGCCGTTGCCGGCCGCCATCGCTTCAAAGAGAGAGCGAGAGAGATCTAGAGAGAGGAGGCAGGCAGGCAGGCAGGAAGAGAGAGAAGGAAAAGGAGAGACTGTCTCGAATGAGGAGAGGAAAAAAACTAGAGAAAGTCGCCTACGTTGACCTCGTCCTCGAGGTCTTTTTCGTTTTTTGATTCAAAATCGGCGAAAGCTTCGACGACGACGACGACAGACGCAACCAAAAAAACACGATGGAGCTGCCAGACGTCGTGTCGCTCGCGTCCCACGCGGCGCACTCCTCGGCAGGCATGAGCGGCCTCGCCTACGTCGCATCGGGGGACGAACAAGACAAGGTCTCCCTGTCCCTGCTCACCTGCGGCGCAGACGGCGCCCTCTCCTCGAGGCCGATGGGCGACGCCGACGCCGCTCTCCCTGATGCGACGTCGATTTCCACGGGCACCTCGCTCACGCCGCTCACCTGCCTCGCCGCGAGCCGCGGCGTGTTCGCCGTCGGCGACGAGAGCAACTACGTCAGGGTGAGATTGCACTTGGAGAGAGAAAGAGAGAGCCAGAGAAAGGAAGCAGGAGAAAGAGAGAGCCTGACTCGCTCGTTTTCAATTCGCGCGACCCCCGAGCGACGCTCATCCCCCTCTTCTCTACCCCGAACCTTCGAAACTCTCCGTCTCTCGTCAAAACTCTCGACAGCTCTACTCCCACCCCTCGTGCGAATTCGCCGCCGTCGCCACCCGCTTCGCGCTCCCGCCGCGCTCTCTGGCCTTCTCCCCGGACGGCTGCACCCTCGCCGCGGGAGGGGACGACGAGGGCATCAAGATCATCTCGCTGTCTTCCCCCTCCCCCTCCTCCTCGCCGGCCTCGTCGGCCCAGGGCGCCGCCGCCGGGGGCGACAGGAACGCCCCCGACCTCTCCAAGCCCCGGGTCCTGCGCACGCTCCCGGCGCCGCCCTATACGCGCGGACTCGCCTGGGACCCCGAGGGGGTGTACCTCGCCAGCGTCGACGCCTCGGGCAGCGTCGCGGTCTGGGAGAGGGCCGCCGCCGACCCCGCCGTGGCGACGTCCGCCGCGGCCGCCGCCGCGGCCGCCGCCCGCCCCGAGGTGGTCCTCCGCCGCGTCGCGCCCAAGATCGACGCGGGGGGGGCCGCGCGCATCCCCGTGGCGTGGCACCCGGATGGAGGCTCGCTGCTCGCCGTCGCGGGGGCCGAGGCGGGCGAGGTGCTGCTCTTTGAGCGGCTGTCTTGGGCCCCGGCCGCGGCCGGCGCCGGCGACGACGGCGTCCTCAGGGGCGGCGGCGGAGGGGGGCACAAAGCCTCCCCCGTTCGCGTCCTCGCCTTCTCGCCCAACGGCCTCTACCTGCTCTCCGGCGACGCCGCCGGGGACCTCTGCGTCTGGGACGTCTCGTCGACGAAGAGGAGGGTGGTCGCGAGGGCGCGGCTCGGAGGAGAAGGCGGAGCCGCCGCGTCCGCGGCAGCCGCGGCGCCCTCGGCGGCGGCATGGAGGCCCGGGGGGAACGAGGTCTCGGTGGCCCTCGAGTCGGGTGCCGTCGCCGTCTGGCGCCTCCCGCTGCCGGAGTCGATGCCTGGCCCCACCGCGGACCCGGAAGCCGTCCTCGCTGCCGCCGCGGCGGCGGGGGCGGCGACGAAGACAACGGCGACGGAGGACGACGACGAGCTCAGCGACGGCGAGGAGGAGGACGACGAACAAGGAGAGAGCGGCGACGAGATGGACGAGGACGGCGACGGAAGCACCGAGCTCCCCTCCCGCCGCCGCCCCGCTTCCCTCCCCGGCAGCAGGCGCCCCCCCCGCCCGCTGCCGCGCGTCGCCTCGCACATCCCCCAGGCGCCGATCGCCCCCGGGTCCACGAGGCCCGACAGATCCTCGGGGAGCTCTTTCTCGTCCGCCTCGTCCGGCGCCGGGAGCCACCGCTGGCTGGCGTACACCTCGCTCGGCTGCGTCAGCTCGCGCCGCGGCGACGGGTGCGCCGTCGTCGAGGTCCAGCTGCACGACCGCAGCTCCGCGGCGTCGCAGGCGCGGGGCGGGCGCGTCCCCTTGCTGAACGACTTCTTCGGGTTCGACCTCGCGGCGCTGGGGCCCAAGGGCGTGTTCTATGCCGCGCCGCCCGCCGACGACGGAAGCGCCGCCAGGCGGCGACGGAAGCGGAGGGAGCACGGCGACGACGACGGCGACGACGACAGCGAGCACGAGGGGCGCGACGAAGACGTCCCGCGCGGCGTCCTCGTCTTCCGGCCCTTCGCGGGCTGGGCGGGCGGCGGCGGCTGGACCGCCGACCTGCCCCGCGGCCGGCGCGCCGCCTGCCTGGCGTCGGGCTCGACGTTCGCCGCGGCGGCCACCAGCCCCGACCGCTGCCTGCGCCTCTTCTCCCCGGCGGGCCTGCAGACGGCCGTCGCGACGCTCCCCGGCGACCCCGTCGCGCTCGCCGCGCAGAGCGGCAAATCCGGGTCCGGCGGGTCCCTGCTCGCCGCCGTGTGGCACGGGCCCGCGCCCTCGGACCCGAGGGACCAGTCCCTGGTCGTCGCTGTCCTCGACGGCTCACCCGTCCACGGCGACGGAGGGGCCGCGGGCGGGGGCTCCAACGGGCCGCTGGCGGCCGTCGCCGCCGCCGCGCCGCTGCCGCTATCGCGGGGCGCGTCGCTGACCTGGCTGGGCTTCTCCGACGACGGCGGCGGCTGCCTGCTGGCGTCGTTCGACTCGAGGGGGGTGATGCGCGTGCGGCCCGCGGCGGACGCCGGCGCCCCCTGGACGCCCGTCTTCGACGCGCGCCGGACGGGAGCGGGCGGCAGACGCGTCGGCGCGCGCTTCTGGCCCGTCGGCTTCACCCGCGACGCGCTCCACTGCGTCGTCGTCGCTTCTTCCTCCTCTTCCTCGACCTCCGCTGCTGCTGCTGCTGCTGCTGCTGGCCCCGGAGAGAGACCAGTCGTCAGCGTGGAGCCGCTCAGGGTCCCGGCGCTGCTGCTGGCTGGGGAGGCGACGGCCGGAGGCGTCGGCGAGGAGGCGACCGCCGCCGCCGCGGCCGCCGCGGCAGACCTCGCCGACGCCTCGCTGCGCGCCGGGGCGTTCCTCCACGGCGTCCGCGCCTCCGTCGCCGCGGGCCTCTCCGCCGCCTCCTCTTCCCCTGAAGAAGGCGGCGGGGAGGAGAGTGCTGAGCTCGCCATCGCCGCGGCCGAGGCGGCCGCGGACCGCGCGCTGCTCCGCGCCTTCCACGCCGCGCTCAAGGCGCGCGCCCTGGAGCGAGCGCTCGAGGCCGCGGGCCGGCTCTGCCTGACGCGCTCCCTCGAGGGCGCGCTCAAGCTGGCCAACCACCACCGCGTTCCCGCCCTTGCCGAGAGGGTCAGCGCGCTGCTGAGCGCGAGGCTGGAGATGGAGCAGGCGATAGCCTTCGAGGGAGGGAATGGCACGCCGGCGAGGAACGCCTTTGGGGCTTCTCCCGCCGCCGCCGACGCCGAGGGCAGCAATCCTTTCATGCGCTCTTCGGCAGGCGCGGCGACAGCGCCGCTCGCGCCCCGCGACGCCAACGCGGCGCCCGCCTCGGCCCCGCGTCTGCCTCCCCCCAAGTTCTCCGCTGCTCCTTCCTCGGCAGAGAAGGGCGCGGCCCCTTCTCCCTCTGCTGCCGCGAAGGAGGCGGCGGGAGCTGCTGTCAACCCGTTCCTCCGCAAGGTCAAGCAAGCGCGCGCGTAAAAAGTGAAGAGGGAGCCTCGAAAAAACAAGGCTCGCCTTTGACGAAAGGAAGAGAGGGGGAAAAATGAGAAAAGGGGGAGGGAACAAAAGTTTTAACTTCAGTTTGTTCATCTGATTTATAACTGGTCTATCCGGAGAGAGACAGAAGGAGGAAGAGAGCGAGCGAGGGAGGGAGGGAACGCGCGCCAGCGGGGGGTGAAGAGAGAGAGAAAGCGGGAAAACGAGAGAGAGGGAAACGAGTAAAAAAACATGGTTTTTTTTTTCTTCTTCAAAAGCAACACTTTTTTTCTTTTACTCTCTCTTTCTCCGTCTCTCTCTCTTCTCGCGCGCGCGCTCTTTCAAAACATCTCGCTGCTCAGAACAGCAACCCTTCTACTCGAAGGTGGCGATCGACTTCCACCCGCGCGGCTCCAGGAACTTCCTCAGCGCCTTGATCCGCTTCCGGTTCGCGTCGCCGTCGGACTCTCCGATCCTCGAGGCGGAGCGGTACTCGACCTCGCTCGAAGCCTCGTCGCGCACGAGGAACTCGACGTCGTCGACGAAGCCGAAGGTCGGCGACGTGTACTCCGCGTAGAGGTAGTCGTCGGTCTTCTCGATGATCTCGGAAGTGAAGCCGTCGGGCGTCAGGGAGGTGACGGCGTCCTCGAGGTCCTTCATCGCCTCCGCCTTGGACTTCTTGGCCCTCTTCGAACCTGCCCCGGGAGGGTTGTAGGACCACTGCGGCACGTAGTGCTTCGGGTCGTTGGCCTCCTCGGCGGTCGAGATGCAGTTGGGCGTGGCCGGGCAGAGCGCGAGCGCCTTGGTGCCGTTGACGTCTCGCGGGCCGAGGCCCGACGGCCGCGGTGAGGCGCCGACGGAGAAGAGGGAGGCGAGGACCGCGACGTTGACCGAGTTGAGGACGAGCTCGCTGTTTTTTTTTTCTTGCAGTTGTGGAGAGAGAGGGAGTGAGAAGGGAGGAGCGAGAAGAAGGGAAAAGAGGTTTCGGGGTCGGGGAAAAGAGGTTTCGAGGTCGTGGTTGAAAAAAAAAAGCTCCACGACGGACGCTGGGCCAAGGTGCAGATCGAGAATGCAGCGAATAGAATCGACGCATTCTCCCTCTTTCTCCGCTTTCCGAGCCCCCACTTTGCCGCGAGCGCTTCTTTGAGACGGGCTTTGTGACAATCGTGGACGCTTTCAGGAAATGCTCGACGCCTTGGATCGCAATTCGAAGAGCAAAAAGGGGGAAACTCGAAGAGCTCACCGCTTCGTGACGGGAGCATCGTCGCTCGATCGCTGCGCGGCGACGACTGCGGAGGAGGAGCGGCGCGCAGCGGAGGAGGAGCCGCTGGGGCGCACGGCCACAGCAGCAGCGGGGCGGTTGGTCACGAAGACCGTGCGGAGCATCGCGTTGGAGATAGGAAGAGAGCGGAGGAGGAGAGGTATCTTGAGTTGGGGAGAAAGAACGAGTGTGGAGGAGAACAAGCTAGAGAGAAAGCAAAAAGGAAAAAAGAACTCGTTCGAGAATCACATTTCGCAAGGGGAAAAAAACTCGGCCCTCTCGCCCCTCGCAACCAACCACTTGCGACAAAGCACAGCAACCATGCGCCCCGCCGCCGCGACGGCCACCGCCGTGGCCACGGCCACCAAGTCCATCTCCCGCACCGAGTCGCTCGAGCTCATGCGCTGCCTGCTGCGCGTGGTGAGTCCGGGGGGGGAGGTAGAGAAAGATAAGGAGAAGAAGAGGAGAACGAGCAAAAGTGCGAGCGAGCGTGTTTTTTTTTCTTCCTCCTTCTCCTTTCATCTCCCTCAGTCCCTCCCCCCGCCTCGGAGCGCCGCCGAGCCAGCGAGGGACCTCGAGAAGACCCCATCAGGCGCAACGATGCGGAGAAAGCGGGGTAAAAGGGGAGAACGAGGGCGAGCCCGAGGGCTGTCGTTTTTTCCTTTCTTCTTTTTTTCGCCAACGGAGAGAACGGGAAACTCAGAAACCCTCTTTCAAAACCTCCTCCTCAGTCCGTCTTCCACGTCGCGCACCTCCGTGGCCTCTTCCCGGACTCCGTCTTCAAGTCCGTGACGATGGCCAACCTCGACGGTACGAAGAATAGAAGAGTGAACAAGGAGAGAGTAGAGGGGAGAGCGAGTTTTTTGCTCTGACAGAGCTGAGCAAAACGATGACGAAAACCGCGTTTGCTCAACCGCCGCCGCTCCTCTTCTCCCTTTCTCTCCTTCCCCCCCTTCTTCCTCTCCCTCCCTCCCTCCCTCCCTCTCCCCAGGCCTCTCCATCCAGATGCTCACCCCGTCCTGCCCGGCCTCGAGGGCCCTCGTCGAGTGGGTCGAGCACGGCGTCGCCGACGCGCTGCGCCGCGGCTACCTGCGCCGCCTCACGTTCGGCGTCGCGGCCGACGCGGCGTGCTCGTGCCTGCTCGAGGAATTCGTCTTCCACTTCGGGTACGGCGACGACGGCGCGACGCCGCAGGTGGTCGGGATGGCGAGCAGCACCAGCTGCGGCGTCGGCGGCGGGGAGGAGTCTCAGGGTCAAAACTTGTCCAAGGGCGACAACGGCACCTCTCACAACTGCCGCCGCCGCTCGGTCCGCGCCGTGCCGGCAACGGCCTCGACCGTCGCCTCGGTCAAGCACCAGATCGTCACGCTGATCCGCACGCTCGTGCAGGTCTGCCACACGCTCGACGCCGTGCCGGAGGACCGCTTCCTGTTCATGAAGCTCGGGTACCGCGACGAGGTGACCCCGATCGACTACGAGCCGCCCTGCTTCCGCGCCGCCGCTCCCTCTGCCTCCGAGGACGGGCACGGCGGCGACGGCCCGCGGCCCGGGGAGCGCGCGGCCTTCTTCCCGCGCAAGCCGTTCTCGATCGAGGCCGGGAGAGTGCAGACGGCGGACCACGCCGTCGTGATCTGCGTCAAGTCGACGCTCGACGGCGCCGCGCCCGCCGCTGCTGCTGCTCCCGCTGGAGATGCCGCGGGAGCGGCGGCGGCGGCGAGGTCGAAGAAGAAGAACGGAGGAGCAGGAGGAGGAGGAAGAGGCAACGACGAGGAGAACGACGCTGCCGCCAACGGGCTCTTCTTCGGCGGCGGCGGCTCTCAGCCCGTGCCGGAGGACGGTGAGACAGGAGAGGAAGAGGGCGACTGTGACGACGTGTCGATGACGGTCATGTCTGACGACGCCGACGACGAGGAAGAGGGAGAAGAAGGAGAGGAGTTGAACGACGGCGGCAAGATCGCCGGCGACGGTGCCGGCGGCGACGACGGCGCGAGGGCGCCGAAGAAGTCGAAGAAGCCTGCTTTCGGCTCCGGCCCCGCCTCCGCCTCCGAGGCGGAGACTCTCGAGCGCGTGCGCGCGTGGGTGGCCGCCAAGGCCAAGGCTGCCGCGGCTGCTTCTGCTCCTGCTGCTGCGGCTGCGGCTGCTGTCCCCAAGAAGGGAGGCCGCCGTGGTGCAGGCAAGCTCTCGGCGATGGCGCCGCCGCCTCCGCCGCCGCCGCCCCCGGCCGTCCCCGTCGCCTTCATCGACGCCCTCGCCCACTTCGCCGACGCGACCATCGCGAACCTCAAGGCCGCGTTCGACGCCCTCGCGCGCGAGGGGGTGCTGGTGAGGGCGGCCGGCGGCGGAGAGGAGGAGTTTGCTGTCGCCGTCGGAGGAGGAGGAGGAGGGGCGAGCGTGGCCGGCGAGGCCGCGACCGCGGCCGACGACGAGGTCGAGGCCACGGGCCGCCGCCTCGCCGCGCTCTCCTGCCACGGCGGCGTCGCCTCCGCCGCCGGGACCGAGAAGACGGCGTCGCTCGCGTCCAGCGGCGGGAGGGCGAACAGCGGCAAGCCCGCCTCGGCCCCCTCGGTCGCCAACCCCGGGGTTCACTTTGAGAAGACGCGGCCCTCGCCCTCCCGCGCCGTGGGGGACGCCGCCAAAACCCGCAAGCGCAAGCTCTCGATCGTCAAGGCACCGATCCAGACCGTCAAGGGCGTCTCGCGAGTCGTCAAGGTCGCCGCCGCCGCGGTGGCGGTGGCGGCGGCGGCGGGAGGAGGGGCGAAGGAGGCCTCGGAGGAGGAAGAGGAGGCGGCGGCGGCGCAGGCGCCGGCGAAGCGCGCGGCGCGCGGCCGCGGCGCTTCCAAGACTGCTGCTGCTGTTTCTGCTGCTGTCGCTGGCGCCGACAAGACCTCTACGCGCCGCCGCAAGTAGAGAGAGGGAGGGGATTTATAACTAGGGAGTTAGAGAGAGAGAGTGATTTTCGAGAGTTTTCTTATTCTTTCTTCTACAAGCACCAAAAAAAGCTGAGCACGTTCGGAATTTTCGTTTTTCAATGCGTGCGTTTTTTTCTTAAGTTACAGTGTGATCGTGAACATCGAAAGAAATAGAGGCAAAGAGACAAAGAAACAGAGAGATAGACTTTTATCGAAAACAAACGCTTCGTCGTCGCCGTCTCTCTTTCCCCCTCCCCACCGCTTTCTTTTCAGCCACCTCTTCCCGCTCCGCCGCCGCCGCTGCTGCCGAGTCTGCTGCACCAGAACATCGCGTGAGCCTCGGCGCGCGTGGCGGCCACCACGGCCCCGCACTCCCCGCAGCGGACGCTGGCTCCGTCGGCGCGCGCGGCGGCCTCCTCTGACAGCAAAGCGGAGGCCGCCGCCGCCGCCACCGCCGCTGGGTAAGGCCCCTCCCCGTCGTCGGGGGCCATGTCGCCCTCTCGTTTCTCTCCTTCGAGCGCGCCGAGCCTCGTGCTGGCCTCGAGCGACAGCGACGCGAGCAGGGACGCCAGGGAGGGAGGGACGGGAACGGCGGCGGCGGGGCGCTGCTGCCCTTCTCGCTCTTCTCCTTCTCGCCCCTGCCCTGCTTCCCCTTCCTCTCCCCCTCCTCCTCCTCCTCCTCCTCCTCCGCCCCGCCGCAGGGTCAAGGCCTCGACCGCCCTCTCGAAGGTCTGCAGCGCGGCCCGGGGCGCCCCCAGGGCGGACAGGGCGGCGAGGAGGGTTTGCAGGGCCGCGACGGGCCTGCCCTCGGAGGCGAGCCCGCGGGCGTCGTCGAGCAGGCGGCGGGCCTGCTCCGGGGAGAGGAGGACGAGCGGGTCGAGGGGCGGCGGCAGCGGTGATTGCAGAGGCAACGACGACGACGACGACGACGGCGGAGATGGAGACAGATGCTGGCCTCGGTCGCCGCCGCTGCTATCTCGCTGCTGCTGCTGCTCTTGCTGCTGCTGCATCCCGTCCCAAAAACGTCAGTGTGCCATCCTCGATCGCAGCGTTTCGTCCTCGCCGGGTTTCGCAAGTGAGAGAGACGAGAGAGAAAGAAAAAGAGATGAAGTGTTTTTAGTCAAGGAAGAAAAAGAGATGAAGTGTTTTTAGTCGAAGAAGAAAAAGACTCGTTCACACTCTTCTTCTTCGCCTCCTCCTCTCTCGCGGGCGCTCTTCCTGCGATCCTCCCAACGCCGCCCCGTCGTTCTCTTTGCAAGTGAAGCTCCTTCTCTAATGTTACAAAAAGTGCGATTACAATTCTCGAGGGACGGAAATAACAGTTTCAGCCGAGATTCATCGCCTCGTCGTCGCTTTCTCCTCCCCGCGGCGAAGGACAACGACTCCGCCTCGCCGCCTCCAGCAGCGCCTCCAGCGTCGGCAGCAGCCCGTGCCTCGCGGCGTGCTGGAACAACAGCTTCGACAGCGTGTCGGCCCCGCCGCCGGCGCCGCGCAGGCGGTTGCTCGAGGAGGGGAGGGCGGCGACGAACTCCAAGTCCGCAGAGACGGAGGGGGCAGAAGCGTCGGCGTCGTCGGCGTCTGAAGCGCCGCTCCCTCCAAAGGAGAAGCCCGCGGGGCCCACGGCGAACCGGAGCAGCCTCCCGGGCCTGAAAGAGAGCTGTTGCTCCTCCGGAGAGGAGGAAGGAGTCTGGACCGGGGGAACGGGGACGGGCGCGAGGGGGACCGGCGGGTCGTCCCCCGTCGCCGCGAGCGCGAGCACGCCACCGCCCTCGTCGCGCACTTCGGCGACCCTGAGGAGCGCGCCCTGCCTCTGCAGGGCCAGCCCCCTCGCGTCCGTCTCCACCACGTACCGCGAGCAGCTCGCGTCCTTCCACACCAGCGCGAGGGGAGAAGCCTCGTCGCAGGCGTAGCCCGATTCCCTGTGGACGAACAGGACGCCGTCGCGGACAGGGCCGGGGTCCTGGGGAGAGCCGCCGCCGCACCCGCTGCTTCCGCTCCCGCCGCCGGCGACGGCGGCGAGGATGCCCTCGGGGCTCGCCCCCGCCGCCGAGAGCGGCACGACGCGCGCGACGCCAGGGCCGGGGCCGGAGCCGGGGCCGCAGGGGCGGCAGCAGCCCGCCTCGGCGAGCTTGGCCGGCAGCCAGAAAGACAGCCGGAACGCGGCGTCGCAGCCCGTGAGGTCGCGCCCTCCCCACGCCAGGACGTCGAGCGCGAAGAAGGTCCCGCCCGCCGGGAGGGAGGAGCTCTGATCGGGCTGGAAGACGGCGTCGAGGACGCAGGAGCCCTCGGTGCCGCCGCCGCCGCCGCCGCTCCTTCCGCCGCCGCTTCCGCTTCCGCCGCCGCCGGGCAGCAACGAGGCAAACTCGTGGAGCACCGCCCCGTTCCTCCCGCGGGCCACAGTCTTCCCGCGTCCCGAGACCAGCAGACAGCGGATCCCCTCGGGGCGCGGAAGGACGAGCCTGTTTGTTTTTGTTGTTCCGGGAAGAGGGAAGAAAGGGAACAAGGTGAGCCCCCTCTGTTCATCGTTTCTCTCTTCTTCTCTCTCTCTCTCTCTCTCTCTCTCTTTTCTCTTCTCTTCTCTTTCGTCTCTTTCTCTCTCGCTCACCAGCTCGCCGCCAGATCTTCGGGGACGTCGACCATCCACTCGTGCCTCATCAGCTGCCTGGCCCAGAAGGGACGAGGGGGACCTGCCGCTGCCGAGGCATCGGCAGCGGAGGAGGGGGGGCTGCTGGCCCCTCGCCCCTCCCCCTCAGCCTCGACACCGGCGGCGGCATCACCCCCTCCTCCTTCCTGCTCCTGCTCCTGCTGCTGCTCCATCCGCGACCTCCTCGCGGCCTCGAGCCCCTCGCCGCGGGCCGCGCGCTGCCTTGCCAGCGCGTCGGCGCGGACGCGGGCGTGGAACTGGGAGCGGTGGCTGCGGCGGGGGTCGAATCGGCCAGAGAGAGGCATCGGCGTCGATGCCGCTGCTGCTGTTGCTCTCGCCGCCGCAGCTGCAGCTGCAGCGACGGCTGCTGCGTCCACCATCGCGCCGCTGAGAGGCAGGGGCCGTCGCAGCAGCAGCGACGCGCAGCCCGGCCCGGCCTCGAGCGAAGCACAAAGGCCCAGCGACGAAAAGAGAAGAGGGAGAAGAGGGGGTGATGAGAAAAAGAGGAAGAGAGAGTGATTTCATTGTAAACCTCGTTGCTCTCTCTCCACTTTTTTTTCGCGAAACAGTCGCGACTCTCTTGCTTTCCGCCTCGTCTCTCAGCTCTCGCTGTGAGAGACCCCGAACAAAGAGATGGAGTCCCGCCGCCCGACGCGCACGTCGCGCATCCCCCGCCTAAACCCCGCCGGGGCATTGACGGTGAGAGAGGCTCGAGGAGAAAAAAGAGAGGCAGCCTTTTTGAAAAGGTTTCGCCGCAAGCGTCGCTCAATCGCGCTCTCGCTCGTCGCGCCTTTTTCTTCTTCTCACCCATTCCGTTTTCCTCCTCCCACCTTGCTCGCGCGCAAACCGCGCGCCAATTGCAGGACGCGACCAACGTCCCCGCTGCTTCTGTTGCAACGGCTCCAGCCGGAGGAGCAGCGGGAGGGAAGCGCCGCCGCTCCTCGACGGGCGCCGAGGCGAGGCCTGCCAAGCGAGCGATGAATGCTGCCGCGACCTCGACCGCAGCAGCTGCTCCCCCGACGACGACGGCGACGACGGCGACGACGACAAGCGCACCTCCTCCCCCTCCAGCTGCCCCCGCCGCCTCCACCGTCACCGTCGCGCCCTTGCAGCAGCGCGAAAACAACAACAACAGCGCCGCCGCCGAAACGGACGAAGAGTGGGCCTCTCTCTCGGCTGCCAACGGCTGGGCGACGCCGCGGGACGCGTTCGACGCCAAGCTATCGCTGCCCAAGAGGGCGACGGCGGCAGAGGCGCGCGAGGCGCTGGGGGGCCACATCAGGGCCCTGCGCGCCGCCGGGCGCGCCTCGCAGGCGCACGCTGCGCGCTCCCTCGAGGGCGCCTCGAGGGCGCGCGCGGAGTCCGACGCTCTGCGGGAGGAGCTGGCCGCGGCGTCGGCGCTCGCGGGCGAGGCGCTCGCGGAGGCCGAGCGCGGCGCGGCCGAGGCCGCGCAGACGAGAGAGAGGATGCAGCAGCTCGTGGACGAGGAGGCGAGGAAAGCCTCGCTCGCCCGGGCGGCGCAGGCGGAGGCGGGCTCGAAAGCGGTGGAGGCCTCGGAGCAGGCGTCGCTCGCCCGTGCCGAGCAGAGGAAGGCCGAGGAGGCGGCCCGCGCCGCCCTGGCTGCGAGGTCCAAGGCCGAGGAAAGGGCCGCGGCGGCCGAGGCGGCCGCGAAGAGCGACGCGGAGAGGGCGACCAAGGCGGAAGCGGAGGCGCTCGCGGGCCGAGCGGAGGCCTCGGCGGCCCGGCAGCTCGCCGACGAGCGCGGCTCGGCGGCGGCGGCGGCGCACGCCTCGGCCTCGGCCTCGGCCGCGGCCGCGGACCGCCTGCAGTCGCTCGTCGACTCCCTGGCCAGAGAGCGGGACGCGGCGGCGGCCGAGGCCTCCAAGGAGAGAGAGGCCAGGGCCGCGCTCGCGATGTCTCTGTCCGAGGCCTCTGGCGGCGGCAGGGCGGCGCAGGCCGACGCCGAGGCGGCGCGCAGCGCCGCGGCCGCGGCGGCGTCGCGGGCAGAGGCGGCGCAGGGAGACGCCGCCGCCGCGAGGGGCGAGGCCGCGAGGGCCTCGGCCGAGGCGTCCGCTGCCAGGGCCGAGGCAGACAGGCTCCGGAGGGAGGTCGATGTCGAGAGGCAGAGAGCGTCGGAGGCCGTCACCGCGGCGGCGGCGGCGCAGCAGGCCGCGGCAAAAGCGGCCGAGGACGCTTTGACGAGGGGGGCCGGCGCCGAGGGAGACCTTGCGGCGGCGCTCGCGGCGGCGCGCGCCTCGGCCCGCGCTTCCGAGCGCCTCGCCGACGACAAGGCCGCCGAGGCCGCGGCCGCGAGCGGGGCCGCCGAGGAGCTCGGGCGCGAGGCCGCGCGCCTGCGCGAGCGCCTGCGCGCGGCGGAGGAGGTCAGGCGCCGGCTGCAGAACGAGGTGCTCGAGCTCAAGGGCAACATCCGCGTCTTCGCGCGGGTGAGGCCCCCGGCCCCGGCCCCGGTCGCCGCCGAAGGTCCCGGGAGGACCGGAGACGGACGTTCGAAACAGCCCGTCGTCGTCTTCGTGCCGGAGAACGCCGAGGACACAGAGGGAGGGGCCGGGATGAAGCAGACGCTCAGGCTGGCCAAGCCCCCTTCTTCGACCTCTGGCGCCGCGAGCTCGACCTCGACCGCCGCAGCCACCGCCAGCGCACACGCAGCGAGCGACTTCTACTCCTTTTCCTTCGACCGCGTGCTCGGCCCCGCTTCCACGCAGGCCGACGTCTTTGCCGAGGTCGCCCCGTTGTGCCAGTCGGCGGCCGACGGCTACCGCGTCGCTGTGCTTGCCTACGGCGCGACGGGCAGCGGCAAGACGCACACGATGCTCGGCGAGATCGCTGCCGGTCCTTCATCTTCGACTTCCCTGACGCCATCCTCGAAAGCGCTCGAGATCTCGGAGAACGCCGGCCTGGCCCCGAGGGCCGTCGCGGCGCTCTTCGCGGCCATCCACAAGGCCGAGGAGGAGAGGGGATGGGAGTACGAGGTGACGGCGCAGATGGTCGAGGTCGTCGACGACGAACTCAAGTGCCTGCTCGGCGGCGTCGCGCCGCCGGGGAAGAAGCTCTCCGTCGTCCACGCGCCAGAGGCGCCCCCTCCCTCCACGGCCTCCTCCTCGACTCGGCTCCCTCCGCGGCAGATGCACACGATGGTCTCGTTTGCCAAGGAGGTCCCCCTGCGCTCCCCCGCCGACGCGGCGAGCCTGCTCGCGAGGGCGTCGGCCACGAGGGCCGCCGCGGCGACCCGCTGCAACGCCGCGTCGTCGAGGTCGCACGCCGTGTTCACGCTGGCGCTCCGGGGCAGGCACGCCGCCAGCGGGCAGGCCCTCTGCGGGTCGCTCTCGCTGGTCGACCTGGCCGGCTCGGAGAGACTGGATCGGTCCGGGGCCGTGGGCGAGAGGGCCAGGGAGGCCGCCGCGATCAACAAGAGCCTGAGCGCGCTCGGCGACGTCATCGCGGCGCTCGGGAACGCTTCCTCTTCGAGCGCCTCCTCCGGTGGCGCCTCTGGCGCTGCCGCCGCCTCGCGCCCTTCGGCCTCATCTGGTGCTGCTGCTCCCGCGCAGCACATCCCCTACCGCAACTCCAAGCTGACCTGGCTCCTCCGTGACGCGCTCGGCGGCGGCGGGAAGGCCCTGCTGCTGCTCGCCGTCGCGCCAGAGGCCGACGCCGCGCCCGAGACGCTCTGCTCGCTGCGGTTCGGGGCGAAGGCCAACGCGACGCACGTGGGCACGGCGAGGAGGGCGCTGGTCGCTGCCTCCGCTGGCTCTGGAGGGGGCGGCGGGGGGGCTGCTGCTGGAGCTGGAGGGTCGGGCATTGCGAGGAGGTGATTGAGAGGTGAGAGAGAGAAAAAAGAAGTTCTGTTTTTTTCTTTACTTTTTTTGTTGTGCAAAAAAAAAAAAAAAACCCCCACCCCCCCCCCCCCCCCCCCCCCCCCCCCCCCCCCC
>Ga0210003_1002780_pt1 | contig 14556 bp, 28 predicted proteins | sample LantaG_FD_182804 | JGI IMG/M metagenome (GOLD analysis project Ga0210003, IMG submission 182804) | Deep subsurface microbial communities from Baltic Sea to uncover new lineages of life (NeLLi) - Landsort_02402 metaG (SPAdes) (version 2) | ecosystem: Environmental > Aquatic > Marine > Oceanic >... | reverse complement strand
GAAGGGGTCTGCCAGCTATCTACATCAATTGCAAACAAATCTTTATAGTCTTTGCTGACTAGGAAGTTCATTTCATTTAGATCAACAATAAGAATTCTTTTAGAGTGAGCATGATCAATGATGCCCTTGAGTTTTTCAACAAGGGAAGCGGTCATTGTAGGGGTAATCTTATTCCTATCTCTAAAAGCTTTAGTAAAAATCTGACATAATGCACTAGCTGCGGGAACAAACTGCATTGTATATCCAACAGGAGAATGTCTGCTTTCAATTACATCAATGGGTCTCACGATACTTGGATGACTAAGAGTACCAAGCTCTCTGATTTTCCCAACAGGAATCATTCTAGTCACATCAGTATATACTTTATAAGCTAATTTGTTCTTAGCATAAATTGAGCCCTCGCCACCGGAGCCAACAAAGTCTCCCTTGTTTAGGGAAATGGTTTGCCCATTGACAGTGACTTTCATTCTTCCTCGAAACTATCAGGCATTAATCCAGCCATTTGTGCTGGTGGGTCTGGTCTTTCAAGAAGCTGCAACAAGACATGCTTTTCTCGCAACGGGCATGCCGGATCAGTTTCGGTGCCGGGAGATATCTCCCTCTCAAGAAGACAGCAAATATCCTTATCTACTCCAGTGTAACAAGTTGTATAATAACAAGGACAATTGGCACAGCCAGCAACTACTACAACTTTTATCTGTTTACACGAACTCAATCTTTCCCTCCATCAATAGCTCTTCAACTCCAAACACTTCGTTTTCTCCGCATTCAGGACAATCATAATGTCTAGCATCAGGCTCGCAACACTCTCTTTCGGCACCGCAAGATAAACAAAGACCCATTTGCTCGTTAACAAGATCAAGATATTCTTCTTCGCTCATTTGCATTTGCTTCTCTTTTCGTCCAGTACTCATTATTTTTCTCTTGCTTTAAGAGTTTTCAAAATTTCATTATTAATTTTAATTGCATTAATAACATATCTTAAAATTCTATTTGACCGATAATCCTCATCATCATCAGAATATGCAGGGATTTTTTCATCTCCATTTATAATACATTTTATATCATCACGAATTATTCCTAAATATATTTGATTTCTTAAAATATTTTCTCTTGTTTGTCTTTTCTTTTCATGCGCTGTCAACATTATTCTTCTCCTATATAAATTGTCCCAATGGAAATATCATCAGCATGTTTTGTGTTAGATTTTTCACATGTTTTTATAAATTTATTTACTCTTCGCTCCATAAATTCACCAAAGAAAGACTTTACATTTATTAATTCCATTACCACATTGACAAACAGCACCTCTTCGTTTGTTCTTGATGCCGCTGCATCAATTGAACTATAAAAAGACTTCACTCCATCAGACATAACGGATACAAGTTTTACTTTATCTATATCAAAACTAAAAGAAACAGCTATGTCTGTCAAAGAACAATCACTAGTCTCCGTAGTTGTATGGTATTCTGAACCATAAAAACTGGTAGTAATTTTCCGTTTTGTTCCAAACGTTTCTGCAAAGCTTTTTAATCTTATTGAATCTAATAAATAACTATAATAAAGAGGAGCATTAGATATAAATTCAATATCTATAATGGTAATAGAATCATCCTTACCAGTTACAGCAACAACTCCATCTCCCACACAATCTACTTTAACCTTGTTGTCTTGAACCACAGCGCTTAATAACGTTGCATCTAAACAAGTATAAGGCATACCCATAACGTTTGCAGCATTTTGAATTCTATTTAAAAAAGTATCAGTATTTAAAGGGTAGCCATAAGTATTATGAATAATTTCAAACATTCTAGTTTGAACCATTGCTCCAAATTCTGAATTCGGACTAGAGCTACAACCATCACTAATTACAACATAAGGCCCGCCCTTTGCGCTTACGCCATGACGTGCATAATCTTGACAAACTTTATGCGTACTGCCAATTCTAAAAGCTGAACTTGAGCTTTTCATTGTTTTACAATCATTAGAATGCCAAAGATTTTGAAGGGCCACCAGTCCCCAATGCTTGACTCTGTGCGGAAATACTCTTACTCACGAAGTCAGCAAGCTTTGCTAGCGTATTCGCACTAGCATTGTCAACCTCCACATACTGAGTGAACCCAACCGCCTTGCGATATGAGTCTAATGCTTGAGCAACATATGAGTCATTGATGTTGACTCCGACCAAAATTGACACAAGGGATTCCAAATGTTCTTGTTTCAAAGAGGTTTCAAATGCTGTCTTTACTCGGGTCAATGTTGCTTTGGAATGATTTTCTTCCCCGTCTGTAATCACAACGACAATTCCGTTAACATCAAAATCACTATCAACTAGCTTCTTTGCATATGCGTTGGTGGCTTCAACAGAATTTTCAGTAGCATCATAAAGAGCGGTCATCCCTCCACGAGTTAGCAACGACTTATAATCATCTGGCGCTACATTGGAAAGCAATTTAAATCCATGAAACTCATGAAACTCTGAACCAAATGTAACAACTCGAACCATCAGATTATCAGCACGAGGAGAAAATTTGCAAGCTTTAACAGCTTCTTGCACACACTTCTCCATTTCGTTTCTAAAATTTATAACACTTGAACTATCATCAACTGCAAGAGTTACTAGCGTGTATTCGGTTGCTCCAAGGTCATCAATGCGCTGACCAGAAAAGCCGTAGTTACCAGTGGGAAGAGTGTTGGATTCGAGGTCTGTTAGGCGGGGCATATTATTTCTCCGTTAGTTCGCTGCGACCATACTGTAAAGTTTATCGATTGTTGCAATGGCTTCTTCAAGTTCTTTAGTATCTTCTTTAGATAAATGTTTTTTACATCTTCTTCAGTAAATTTGAGCATTTCTATAATAATTATCATTCTCTCGCTCATTTTATTTCCTCTTCATTATAAAATCAAATTTATAATCTTTGAATAAACTTTCTTTATTTATATTTAACCTATCTAAAGCATATTCCAGCAACTGTTTGTCTGTTGCTTCATCTCCAGTACAGTATTGACACAGCCCATAATCTTCGTTTTCATTACTGAAATCAACCTTCAAACATTCGAAACAAAAAGATTTACCACAAGCACAGATATATATGGTTGATCTATTTGTTGTAAAGTTATCACAATCACAACATTGATATACTTCAATCATTTTAGATATGTTGTGCTTTTTTCCAATCGCATTCCACGTTGAGTCATTTCATTAATAAAATCATCTTGTGCAGATTCAAATGATGGAACCGGACTTGTACAATCTTCAAGCAACACAAGCTTCTGTACATATCCAGCATCACTAAAGTTGTTTGCAATATCTGTCACTGTATGACGAAGACAATGTGATCCAGCTTCTCCGCAAATGACGATTTCGTCACTTTTCTCAAGCGTCTCAATCAGTCTCGTATTCACCTGAGTTGTGGGGTCATCAGGCATTGGAACTTCAGCTTGTACTGCGCTGAAGTGTTCGGTCCATACATTGGAACCCTTCGTAACGTAATCAATAATAGCAAATTCTCGTTCCCAATCGCTCAAGGCTTCAAACAATACGGGGAAAACTCCATGACCCCAGCTTCCAATCGTGCAATGAACTGGCCAAATGCAATGCACATACTTGCCAGTAGCTTCAAGTTTCTCAAGATATTCAATTGCCTTCTTAGTAAAAGAAGGAACCTTAGTTGACCACACGCCTGCTTTGACATCGCTTGCAGAGATAAGCGTAAAAGGATTTGGTGGCTTACCGTCTGTTCCAGCCCAGAAAATTGGATTAGCAATATGAACCATATGATGCGAGTCAAGGGTTACATGAATATCGTCGAGCTTAGTAGAGATGCGCTTGACCATATCGGCTACGCGGGTCATATCATTTTCAGCGCCCTGAACATATAGACTACCATTCTGGGGGTCACAAAAGTCGTTCTGAGGATCGATAGCAAGGAGATGGATCTGTTTACGCATTTTGTTTTCTTTCTACTTTGTTGCAGCCACATTTGAAAGCGTCTCAAGGAAGCACAATACACTGGTCTTCGGCAAAGTCAACACTCAAGAACAAGAGGAGGTTGCCGCTAAATTTAATATAAGATCGATACCTACTTTGATGGTATTTAAAAATAAAGAACTAATATTTTCACAACCGGGAGCGCTTCCGCCCGCAATATTTGATAAACTAATTCAAGAAGTTACTAAACTTTAACCAGCGAAAGGTTTGCATACTTTGTTTTTTACCGCTTGATATCGCAAATAAACTGTGCGTTTTTTCTGAGGAAGCTTTGAAATTTTTGTGGGTACACTTCGACCATCACAAACAATAGCTTCAATTTCGCTTTGATCATCATACCAGGTAGGAATTTTATCTAGCTGAGACATAACGACATAAACTATAAAAAATACCAACAACACAAGGAGCACAATACCAAAAAATGTTCCAAGAATATAAAGAATAGTCATTCCAATACCCACCACTGATATCTTGCCTATCAAACATAATACAGCAACGCCTATAATTGGAAATGAAATAATAGGAGTCAATGGAAACATACAATATGTTTTAAGCAAAGACGTTTGGTCTTTGCGTACAAACAGCAATCCTTCACTAAACATTTCCTTTGCATCATCCAAATCTAAAGCAAAAGGACTAAATAAATGTTTGAACGAAAAGTTTCTTGCCGCAAAAAGAAAGGCGACAAGCGTTGGGATTAACCTTAAAATCATCAAAAACAAAACAATGATTGGTTGAATAGAATATGCCCACAGTCGCCTGCGTCGGTATTCACATTGATCTTGAGGTCGCTGTCTAAACATTGCATTGACCCAAGCCTGTTCCCACTTCGGCGGCTCTTTAGCAAAACATTCTTCAGGAACATTAATTGTTAAATATGTTCCTGTCGAAGTTTTTTCATATCGTTCAAATTTTTCTGAACCAATTTCATATCCCTTTACAAGAATCTTTGTTGGCCCATCTTTTTCTTCTTTATTCTCTTCCTTGTCTGGTGGAAGATCCCAATATACAATATCATCATGAGAATAAAAATAACTTTTACTAAACATAACTCTTCCAAAAATTCTATTCTTTCCCTTGAATCTCAAAGGAACATAGACCATCATATTTTTAAATGGAGTCACCACAATATAAATTTGATGCGGCATCTCTTCTGGTGTAATATAAATAACTACATTTGGTTTTTTTGCTCCTTTGTCTCGGAGATACAAAAGAGTTTCATCATCAATACACCAGCTAATTGGGATTGAGCCTGTCGTGGCGTCTTTGTCGCTTACAAAAAGTTTTAGCATGCTTTATCTCCTTTCCTCAAATGGATCTGTAACACTAAGCTTTGCGCACTCATATTGAGCAATGTGTCCACACCATCCAACTCCATACTCTGTTGCAATCACAGTACCTCCTCCAAAAGAATCAGGTCTAGACTTCGAGCAATAATTTGCCCAGGTGAGACTAAATGTGAATCCTTGTCCTTTTTTCATTTCCTTTAAGAATGCATGAACCAAACAAGCTACCTGATATGGTTCTCCATTATCAGTAACATAAAACATAATGTATAGCAAATCATCCGGTTCTTCTGGTTCAATAAACTTATACTTGAACTCATAATGCTCAGCATCTTCATCTTCACAAATTTTTTGCATCAATTTGATTTCATCGGTGATTGGATTTTCATCATCATCTAATTGTCCCTCATCTTCAACGTCAACTAAATGTCTTTCAAACCATTCTCGCTCTTCTTTAGAGTACAATGGCATCTCAGTTGAAAACTCAGTGTAGTCGTTTGCCATGGTTTAGATTCCTTGGGGGTTGTTGCCGCACATCCAGCAGGTTGTAATCCCGATATCATTCATTAGAACAATCATGTGTCTTCATCATCCTCCTCATCCTCATCAGTGCCAATATAATGATGCTTATCTAATTCCCCAGTAAATATATATGTAAACTCTGATTTGTGTTTCACAATCATTTGCTCCAACCATCTTTGAAGCGCTCGATTACTATAACAAGTTGGGTACACATCCTCACAATCTGTCTCAGCAAGATGATACCAAACGCCCCTGTAACTATCAGGGTCAGTTTTTCTCCACTTTGCCCTTACACCACAGTTCTTACATAAGGTTGGCTCACTTTCAGTTAGTTTAATATCATCAGGCAATATGTTATCCAACTCTTCAATAGGACTTACTGTTCCAAATGGTGGTCCGTTGTCCCAATGAAATTCCATAAAGGGATACTCACTCCCAAACTTTTCTCGAAGTCCCATGAATCCTTTTCTTCCTTCATGATAAACTCCAAGGTCAAAATTTCTCGCATGAAATCTATATAGTTTCCTATGCTTACACTCTTCAACTGGTATTCTTGGTCTTTCTTTCATAGTTTCCTCATGTAATATTAATGCATACTTACGTAGACTTTCGTCTATCAACCCCTCACAATATAATTAAAGGACATATGATTAAACGTTCATATAAAGTTACTAGCGCTGTTGATGGCAATAGAGAGGAGCCTTGCGATATTACACTATACCTAACGGATAAGCAAGTTCAAGAGCTTCAACACGAAACCCCGCAAGAAAAGGTTCTAAAGATAGAAGTTACTGTACCAAAAAATGGTTCGGTCTATGCTCCTAATGTGTTTATATCTATAGATGATAATCCCATTGGGCTCATTCAGGAATTTAATTTTCATGTTAGCACAGATGAACTTGTTGCATTAATTGAATTTGTTATGCCAGATTTACATGGAACAAATTTTGAACTTGCTTCAGATTTGGATAACAACATAGAGGCAATAAAATCGATAACGGGTGCAACTGTTACTCTCAAGGATATTTTTAAAGGCCAGAAAATTGATTCCAATGTTCTGGATGCCAAGTTCTAAATTTATTGTTATACATTTGGATACAATCCAAGCATGAAGCTTTGCAAATTGGGTCTTCCAAACAATTGTGAGTTAGCATCCATTCTTTTCTTTCTTGCCGCATGTTGGGTCCAACCTTACCAATCGGAGCAATGCCTTCTCGCAGAGCAATGATACAAGGAAAATGCCATCCGCCAGCAATAACGGAATCATCTAAAGCGATTCCGCACATCGGAGAATCACCCTCATGCATTCCCCTAACATGCAAACCATTCATGAAATTTTGAACTCTATATTTCAGGATAGGATACTTATCCAAAATCTCCTGCGGAATCCCATCCAACTCATCTAACTTCTTGTTCCATTGAGCGGAAGGAATAATTCGAATGTCTGAAACTCCCAACGAATCTGCAAACATAATCGTATCAATCATTCGTTGAATGTTATCAGGTGTAAGAACCACACCCACAGTAACGTATGTGAGTTTGGATAGCTCTCTGATACTGTTTGCTACCTTTTCAAACGCTCCTTTCACTCCTCCAGCCATAAAATTTACATCTTCAGCGCAACAACCGTCAAGACTAATGGAGAAGTCATTGGCTCCAAGCTCAACCAACTCTCGATAAAGAGCAATATCATTTGAACCATTTGTTGAGATTGCAATTCTCTTAATACCTTTGCTTGCTGCATAAGCTACTGCTTCTCTAATGTTTTTATGAAGGGTTGGCTCTCCTCCCGAAAATCTAATATTTTCTAGAGGACCATCTTGACACCAGTAATCAATCCCTCGTTTGATTGCATCGAGGGACATTTGTTTGAGCTTGCTTCCTTCCCATACAATTGGGTTAAGTTTGCGGCAATATGCACAAGAAAAATTGCAGTATTCGGTGATAATCATCTCACAACGTTTCATTGTGGATGTTATTGAGGAGTTACGACAGCGCTCGTCGGACAGAGTATAGAATCCAATGTCTTTCAAATCCATTTTATATCCAGTGTCATTATTAGTCAAGGCAATCACCTCTTCCTTTTTGCTTCCTCCCGAACAACGCGGGCAATACTCATCTTGATATCCAGTAACTTCACCCGCACAAACAAGACCGGTTCCACCACAGAATGAACAATCAACCATGTTCACCTCTTTCTCTTTGCCTATTTTGCTACACAGATTCCAACAATGATGACATCTGCCAGCTTCTAAAGGCTGGCAAGAACCGCACGTATTACAATACCAATAAGGTCCTATACAGGTTGCCATTATGTATGAATTGACCAACCGTCTTGCGGCGAAAGATTTACAGAAAATGTTGGAGCGCCCCCATCTCCACCATTATCATGGGGGCCATGAAAAATCAATCCTCCGTTAAACCAACGCTCTTCTTTCTGAACCCTATTTTTTGCAGCGATAATCTTTAGCGTTCCTTTACATTCACTGCGGGTTTCGTCATCCCAAAAGAAACATTTTCGTCCGTCAAGACACGTTTCGTCTTCAAACGTTTTACCACAAGTATCACATTTATAAACTTGTGTAGTATATTCTCGCGCTCTCAATCTAATAACAAACTCAAAAGAATAAGGTGCAAAATCTTTAAACAAAACACATTCTGTTTTATGATTAGAATTTTCTCCGTTTGCATATTTATCAAGATACTTCAAACGGTCTTCCAATTGCTCTCTAAGGCCAACCTTATCCGCAAAGGCTCGCACCTCTTCAAGATATTCTTTTACATTATCTGTGTTGAGCATTTATACTTCTTTCTTAGCATGCAGTTCACTGGTAACATTATGTTGAGCAACAGATTTTAATCCCGATATCTTTACATCAATATCGTAACCAGAGCCTTCATATTCGTTGCCAATGAATCCATACACGGAATCTACTTCATCCCATTGGCCACACTCTGAACATTTTTTATCTACAGCAATACCCCACACTCCCTCTTCTTCTATTCTCTCACGGATTTCTTTTTTAGCTTTAATTTTATCCGATTCAGAAATTTCCCATGTATCAACATAACTATCATCATAAAAAGTTTCATCTGGTACAATTCTAAATCTCAATAGCCCCATCTGCTGAAGCTCTTCGAAAGCACTATTGATTTTTTCTATTTCGTGTTGCTTCATCTCTATTCCTTTGGTGCAAGTTTACGAAACTCTGTACTCAACTGATTGTGAAGTTGTTTATACTTATCCTTGTAATAATTCCAATCATTTTTATCACACAAAACAATTTCAGACCACAAAGAATTTGCTTCTGAGTAATCCACAATCTTTCCATGTTTGGCTATCTGTATGCCAAACATTAGAATTCTCAAAGAATGCCATAAGCTTTTCTTTCCAATATAATAATCGTGCTCAACTATAAGCTTCTTCTTACATTTAACAAATGAGTTTGAAGCCGTTCTGGAAATGGATGCCCTTAGCTTTGGTAAGCTTATTTCTGGCATTGTAAATTTGTTTACGCTCACAAGTTTTTCAGGGAGAAACATACACTCAAGAGCAGCAATGTCATGCTCATCAAGCATCTGTTTGAACTTCTCTTCCGAATAGATAGTAAAATCTTTACTAGGAGTTTGTTCTTTTCTTTCTGGTATTATTTGATCACTATCTACTATAATGTAATCTGTATCAGATTTTTCTCCATTTGTTCCATAAACAACAGAACCATACATGTAGTGACCAAGAATGTTATCTGAACTTTTCATTTTACCATCCTTGCGCTGCTTTGGCAATCAGTGGTGTTGGAGAGCATACAACTGTTGCATGACAGAAAGGACAGCTAATCTCCCAAGTTGGAGGCATTGTATTTTGTCGTGAAAACTCATGCGGCTCACCAATTGCCACACAACCACATGAGTGACATTTGAATTGACATTCAGGTTCTTTGATTATTCTAGGCACCACTTAACTCCCTTTTTATTCTTTCACTTATCTCCTTTCCAATTACTTCAATCTCTCCTACAATCGCTTCATTGAAGTAATTTAAATCGTCAGCTAGTATCCAATACTCTTTATGAGTTTTATCGCCAACAACATTTGGTGTGTAACCACGCCTTGTAAAAAAACTAGCCAACACTTCAAACTTAGTAACGTATCCAATACCAAACTGTTCTACATTCCAACGATTAATTTCTCTTGCATACTTTTCATTACAAACTGGATAAAAAATATGTTGCCCTTTCAATCTTGGAGGAAATTTTAGAAACATACTATTCTCAATCAGTTCCATTTCACCTGGGCCAACCGAACGATAGAGTGTAATGGTTTTATCTTCTTCCTCATACTCTTCAATAAATCGTTTAGACTCATTCACATCTCCACCTCTTGGCTCCGCTCGATGATGAAATATTTGCAAAGGTTTCATGCTGGCAATGATAGCATAAATATTTCTCGGAGTATTTGTCTCCTCGGTCTTTCGATTCCTTCGGCTTTTCTTTTTCATGTCGCACCCTGAATTGGTGATCAAGTTGTTGGAATGAATACCTATCCATCCAGTATCGTTGGGTCATTTAGGTTCTTCTTCAATTTGCTCGATGATTTTGACTCGTCTATATCCCGCTGCAAATGCTCCCTTCATCGCTTCAACCGCATGAGCCTCGCTCAAATCTTCAGCAATGGTTTCCGTATAAGACCAGCCTTCAGGTTCCCCAGTTACTTTAAACCTTTTAAGATGCTTACTGCGTTTATATTTATTTTCTTTTACGATGCGTTCGATTGCTTCTCCAAGCGTCTCATCCTCACCGATATCAACTAAGCTTTCAATATGGGTCAATTGAGAAAACATTCCGTCCACTTCATGTTGCAAATCGGAAGCTAACTGTTTGGCTTTTTCAAGCTCTATAAACTTGATTATTATGAAATTAAGCATACTAGTGTTGAAATTAATCATACGCTCTGGGTTTGACATTATCCGCAACACCTCCAGCACATACATTTCCCATCGACTTCAGGAGAAGCATACTCATCAAAACATCCACATCACCATAATATACATGCAATTTTTTCATTTTAGCCTCGGCATCTTCTTTAGCCTAATCACCGGTAAAGACTTAATCCCCATCTTGATAGCCTTTACAATTCTATGACAACCATCTGCAACATATCCGTCTGGAGTTAATAATATCGGATAAGATAGGTCCGCATTGTCAATTCGATCAGCATGGTCTAATATCTCTCTTACAGACATCTTACCAGCAGACCATGAATGACTATCTAAAAACTGTTCAATATTCAATATGTACGATATAGGCATTAATGTAGGTTCAATACCTTCAGTGGCTATCCAAAGGTCTTCAATACTCCAAGTGAATGTTCCGTTTGAATACGTATGTTTCATCTAGAAAATCAAACCAACTAAGAACCCCATAACAAAGCCAATACAAACTCCCATTGTAAGGAAGGTTAGAATCCTATTCGTCCATAGGATTGCAAACAGTTTGCCAACTACGAACTTGATTACACGCCAAGTTACTTTAAACATGATGTCTCCGTTGCTATGATTTATTTGGTGGCGGAAAGCGTGACATTTTATTTGCATATTTTTGTAAAGATTTAATTAAGGAAAAAGTTGCTTCTCGATATGTTTTTCCCATCCCCACAAATTCTGGGGACTCATCACTAAATGGACGCAACCTTGCTACCACATACGAAGCGCTTCTGTCTTTTCTAAAGCAAATTTCAATAATTGATTCTTCTGAAACAGAATCTAAAGCATCAATAATCTCTTCAAGTATGCTAAATAAATCACAATCGATTTCACATAACCCACAATTTTTTCTACAATTGAATAGCATAGTCTCCTATACGTATAGAGATATATTACCAACTAAAAATAAGAAGAATTACTCCATCCAATTATAAACACCAATGTAGGAAACTTCGTGATTTCTAATTGTTTCCCAATCATTATCTATTACCCAAGCAGAAATGTCATCTGCTTTTCCAGCTTCCCATAAACTCTCAGGTATTGTTGTGAATCTTTCCGCAGTCCATGTACCATCATTAAAACATATAATCAATTCAATTTTGCGCCCTTTAAAATTTGAATTCCAAGGATCATCACACGGTTCTACCCATGTATTTACCGGATTACTCATTATATATTTTATTCAGCATATTTAAGTAAAAATTCTGGGTTAATAACCTTAAAGGATACCCGCTCACCATCAATTGTTCGGATGATAAGCCCTTCTCGTTTAGACTTAGGGCACAATATGCTCTTTCCCTTTGACATTTGGACAAGATCATCAACCGTATGGTCCAAAACAAACTCATCAACGACCGGAACCATATCAAATCCAAGGTCTTTACAAAATCTTTTCATCTCAAAGAGATTATAAAACGAACAAGTGTCAATATTAAAGACATTGAACACATAAAGTTTGATTTTTTGTAAATAATACTTATTTTTTTGGATGCCTGGACCGACAATTTCTCCTTGAACGGCTATATTTTTTCCATACTTGCGAAGTTTGTACTCAATATTTTCATCTCGGGATACTTTCCAAAATGTATTTTTAATATCACCACCCGTAAAATAATCATCATCGGTTTTAAGCTCAAGATTTCGAGAACAAACCCCAAATTTCTTAATTGGGTCGTCTGCTTCGTACCCTTCAGCGGATATATCATCCTTTAAGTATGCTGAAAAACTTGAGCCGTCAAGTTTTTCGGTGGCATAAACGATGCGCCCTGCATTCTTTTCAAGTAAACTAAGGCAGCCTTGAATTCTTTCCTCGTCCGTCTTTTGTAAAAATCCTGGAAATTTTCCTGCAACTTTTCCTCTCAAACAAGCAGGCAAAACCTCTTCATATTTATATACACCCAATACTTCGGTAACGTCATCGTCCTCTGTGAAAGAGGATAAATCAACATACGTAATTTGATCTAATGGTATTGCAAGTCCTTGACTTACTTGCCCTTTCAGTTTAATTGTCTTTATTCTATAATGTTTTGACTTCAAAAATTCAAATTCTTCACGCTGAGGAAGAAGACTATCTATTTCAAAGTAAACGCATAAGTCTCCCGCTTTTAATTCTCCCTTTTTTATAACGCATTTCCATCCCAATACTTGACAACCTTCAATGGCGTCTGCTCCCTCAATAGGAAAAGTTTCAACAACGCGCTGAATAGATGCCATTTTTCTATTAGTCTTTGCAGGACCAGCATCAAAAACAGAATCGGCAAACAACAAATCAGAATCATAAGAATATGTAAACTTTACATCATATGCTTGACTTAACGCAAGCTCTTTTGCTTCCTCTTCATCAACAGCTTCAACAGTAATGCTTCCGTGAAGTTTTGCTTCTGGAACCCTTAATTTTACTTTATATTTTCTCATGCTAAACCTCCGAGTTTGTCACTATCGCCGTGTCTTTCATCACGAATCATATACTTAGCAATGCTTCCTAACCAATGAGTTAGTACAGATGTAACAATTTTTATTTCTTCTCCAATAGTTAATTCATGTTTTGATTTTATTTCAATCATTACATCTATAAATGCTTTTTCTATTTCACACTCAGCTTCATTTACAATAAATTCTCGCTCATGTATTTTCATTTTCATACCCAGACATAATATCCCCATCATCAAATGGAGAATTCATATCATAACCCATTGCATCATTGTATCCAGCGCAACCAAATGCCATTCCAGCTTGCATTGCTCTTTCTTGTTTCCAATCATCATCGTTATCTTCACTGGGATTATAAGCTGAATTCTTTCTTACATCATGAATATCTGGCCCATCAATTTCAATATATGCCACGCTTTCCCTTGCGTCATGTTCAAAACAAAGCAATGCTTCCTCTTTAGATTCAAAATCACTAGCATCCCAACAGTCATCATTCTCTTCGTCGGGATGAGAACCCCAAAAATTTACCGAGTATTTTTTATTCATGTTTTTACCCCGACTTCAAGTTTGATCTTTTCCATGCTACTTTGATCGAGAGTGAAGTTTTTAGAATGTCTTGAATAAATGCATTTTCTATCATCTCTCCCGCCATCTACACAAAAAAGCGAATAACAACACTCATATAAAGTAAGGGCTCTTACTCCATCAGTCCAAATCAAAGCGTGCTCTTCCTTATAAGAAACATCAGGATCACCACACTCTACCATTACGGGAAATAAATATGTTGGATGGTCTGCATGCTCATGTTCAAGCAGCACTCCATCATGCCTTATTGCACAAAGGGGAAGATTATTGGGAGCAATGACTTTGTTGCCAGCCTTTTTTAACTTGTCAAAAATTTCTCTAGGATTTTCTTTGGTCAAAACCTACCTCCGGTTTGGAAGTTGCAATTTTCTAAGCGGATTATTAACTGATGCGTCACAAATGCACATATCAAGCAATGGATTGAATATGCGGAACTCTTCCTCTTCGTCAATGCCGCCAAAAACAAGTCTTGGAATTGCATATGTCCATGTTCCGTTTACATCTGTTCGAATTACTCCGACGCAAACTGGAGTTGTTACAGTGCAAGAATTCATTTTCTTTTTTCTTTTGACTTCTTTGCTTCTTCCCTTGCCTTGCAAGCATAGGCATCGAGAATCAATTCTTGCTTCTCGTGGAAGTTGGGAGGCTCATAATCCAATTGCATCTTAGTTCGAATAGCCCCGTCTTTTTCATAAGCTGCTTTATAAGCAATTACCCCTCGTTGAAACGACAAAGGATATTCCATAAAGAAATCGATGTCGCA
>Ga0210003_1002778_pt1 | contig 14561 bp, 11 predicted proteins | sample LantaG_FD_182804 | JGI IMG/M metagenome (GOLD analysis project Ga0210003, IMG submission 182804) | Deep subsurface microbial communities from Baltic Sea to uncover new lineages of life (NeLLi) - Landsort_02402 metaG (SPAdes) (version 2) | ecosystem: Environmental > Aquatic > Marine > Oceanic >... | reverse complement strand
GGCTCCGCCCCTGAACCCCGGCTTCTTTCCCTCCGGAGAGCAAGAGTTAGCGCACACTAACGAGCGGACTATTCAGAACGACTACTACATAAGCCAGCGGCACCCCAGGCCGCCACCGGTCCCCTCGCCAGAGCAGAACACCCCTCCGGAAGAGCAACGCATGGTCCCGCGAGAGCAAAGCATGGATGCGCGAGAGCAAAACATGCATGCGCGAGAGCAAAGCATGGATGCGCGAGAGCAAAGCGTGGATGCGCGAGAGCAAAGCATGGATGCGCGGGAGCAAAACATGGATGCGCGAGAGCAAAGCATGGATGCGCGAGAGCAACGCATGGATGCGCGAGAGCAAAGCATGGCCCGGTCAGAGCAAGACTTGGCTCCCAAAGAGCTATAAAAGGCCCGGCGAACGCTCCGGATCGCGTTATTCCGCAAGCAGACTGGTTCTTTACGCCTCCCAGCCCCGCCCTTACGAGAGCCCGGTATCACCTTGACTGACAAACTGAGACGAGTAGCGCGTAAGATGCGCCTCGACGCATCATCCCCCCGCCGGCGATCACCCGCCGCTCAGGATCGCCACGAAGGAGTCGATGTCGTCGAAGTCAACGTTGCCGTCGCAGTCGGCCTTGAGCCAGCTGCAGTCGGCCTTGGCCGGTTGTGGGCGGGCTACTGTGGCCCGCTGAACGCTTGCTGGAAGAGCGAGAAGTCGGCTATGTCTACGTCACGGTCGCCGCCCAGGTCGCCAGGGACGGGCGGCATGGCCTTCAGACCGAGACTGTGGTACGCGCCCGCCGCGAGCGCCACGAAGCCCGCGTTCGGCGCCGGCACGTTGCATTGGCCCTGGCCGTTGTCTCCCCAGACCACGATCTCGCCGTCCGACCGGGACACCGCCGGCATCAGCAGTGCAAACAGCAAACAACAAGTAATCGCCCCAATTGATCTTCTCATCGAAGTATTTCCCTCACTCGAAGGTGGCCAGCCTGCATGCCAGCCGCTAATCCCCGCATTAAACCGTCCCTACATCCACGGTGACATCCATATCCAAGAATGTAACCTGCCCGGAGATCGGGCGGGGCATGTGCGGGATGACGAAGATGCGAAGGTGCTCTAGACGTCGGCGAAGAGGCCGGGGAGGGGCAATGCGAGGCGTAGTCGCCGGAGGTATTCGCGTCGGGAGATCTCGATGGCTCCCATGCTCTCCAGATGGGACGTGCTCCACTGCGTGTCGAGCAAGACATAGCCGCGTCGGCTCATTCGCTCTACGAGTGCGGCCAGTGCGACCTTAGAGGCGTCGGTGACTCGTGTGAACATCGATTCGCCGAAGAATGCCCCGCCGATTGCGACGCCGTAGAGTCCGCCGACGAGTTTCTCATCACTCCAGGCTTCGACACTATGGGCATACCCTCGGCGGTGCAAGGTCCGGTAAAGGTCCATGATTTCGGTTGAAATCCAGGTTCCTTCGGGCCGGTCGGCGCACTCGGCGATCACTGCGTCGAAGTCGCTGTTGACGCGGATGTCGAAGATGCCGCGGCGAATGGTCCGGCGCAATGAGCGTGACACGCGCAGGCCGTCCAACGGGATGATGCAGCGTGGATCGGGGCTGAACCACGCGATCTCGCCGCTTTCGTCGGCCATGGGAAAGGCGCCCATTTGATAGGCCTGAATCACTTGTGTGGCTATCAACGCCGGCATTATGGTGGGCTCACGCTGGTCGAGAAACGTATGTAAGTGTAATGCGCTTCCAACTTGTAGCCTGAGAATCTATCCTAAGGGTATGCCAGACGTCCAGATGGATAACAAGACGGTTGGGGTCGCGGGTTCGGCTGACGGGCTGTTTCGGACGGCCGCTGACTTCGGGCGGTGGATAGAGCAGCGCCGCGGCGAGGTCGAACAAGCGCTGTCTGAGCACTGGGCCGAAATCGAATTCCCATCAGATCCGCACTCACGCCTGCCGGCCGCCGTACAGTATTCCGTGCAGGCGGGCGGTAAGCGTCTGCGGCCGATCCTGGTGCTGGAGACGTGTCGAGTCTGCGGAGCGCGGAGCAAGCCGGCCCTGCCGGCGGCCCTGGCAATGGAGTTTGTACACACGTTCTCGCTGATCCACGACGATCTGCCGGCCATGGATAACGATGACTTACGCCGCGGGCAGCCGACCAACCACAGGGTGTTCGGCGACGGACTGGCGGTGTTGGCGGGCGATTGGCTGTTGGCGCACGCGTTTTCGTTGTTGGCATCGAATCGGATCGCAAGGGAAGCAGTGCCCGCCTTAGTGAGCGCGTTGGCAGCCGGCACGTTGGACATGATCAAAGGGCAAAGCGCTGATCTTGCCGGTGAGGACCAGGATCCCGACGGTCAGCTCACACGGTACATTCACCAGAATAAGACCGCCGCCCTGATCGAGACCTGCTGTCGGCTGGGTGCGACGTGTGCGGGAGCGCCCGGCGACGCGGTGGCGGCTTTGGCCCGCTACGGGCGACATTTGGGACTGGCGTTCCAGATCACCGATGATCTATTGGACGCCACCGGAACGACGGAGAGCATGGGCAAGCTGGTCGGCAAGGATGCCGGCGCCGGCAAGCAGACCTACCTGGCCGCGTTCGGGTTGGAGCAGAGCCGCGCACAGGCACGTCGAGAAGCCGAGTCGGCCCTGCGTGTCTTGGATTCGTTCGGCGGCGGGGCCGATCGTCTGCGGGATCTGGCGCGTTACGTGCTGGGCCGCGGCAGCTAATACGCTGCCCCTTCGGTTCTGTGTAATCCGTCGGGTGTTACTGCCCTGTGCGCAGTGTATCACTCGTAGCGCGGATGCTCACAGAGCAGTGGCACACCAGCGTCAAGAGACACTGCTTAAGAGTGGCACGTCAGTCCGCACACGTGAGGACGTTTGAACTATGAAGAGAATCCTGAACTCGATTGCGTCACCCAAGGATGTGCGAGAATTGTCGTTGGTCGAACTGGCGGAGTTGGCCGGCGAGATCCGCGAACGGATCATCACGGTTGTCAGTCGTAACGGTGGTCATCTGGCCAGCAATCTGGGCGTGGTGGAATTGACGCTGGCGCTGCACCGCGTCTTTAACTTCAGCCGCGATCGGTTGCTGTGGGACGTCGGGCACCAGTGCTATGTTCACAAGCTGCTCACGGGGCGCAATGTCGACTTCGACTCGCTACGGCAGAAGGGCGGGATCAGCGGTTTCCCGGACCGCACCGAAAGCAAGTACGACCTGTTCAATGTTGGGCACGCCGGGACGTCGATTCCGACGGCGGTGGGCCTGGCTCGCGGGGATCAGGCCCTGGGGCGCGACAGCCGCGTGGTGGCCCTGGTGGGCGACGCCAGCATCGTCAACGGGACGGCGTTCGAGGGCCTGAATCAGGCCGGGGTGCTCAAGCGGCAGTTTCTGACGATTCTCAACGACAACTCTATGGGCATCTCCGGCACGCAAGGGGCGATGGCTACGTACATGGCGCGTTTTCGTGTCAGCAGCTTGTACGAGGAAGTCAAGAACAAGGTTCGCGATCTGTTGCCGAAGGTGCCGGTGGTCGGCAAGAGCATGCACGGTGTGTTGGACAACATCAAGCAGGGCATCAAGGCGACGGTTTCGCCGCACCAGATGTTCGAGCAGCTTGGTTTCTTGTATGTCGGGCCGGTGGACGGGCACGACTTGCCGCACCTTGTCGACCTGCTGCAAATGCTCAAGGATGTTTCGGAGCCGGTGCTGCTGCACGTGCATACTGAGAAGGGGCGCGGGTGTGGATCGGCGGTTGATGATCCGTGTGCCTATCACAGTCCGGGCAAGCTGCGCGTTGTGGGCGATTCGGTTGTCACCATCCAGACAGCGCGTCGGAGCTGGACGGCGGCCTTTGCCGACGCGGTCATCAAGGTGGCTTGCGAAGACGAGCGGGTCCACGCACTGACCGCCGCCATGCCCGACGGAACCGGGCTGGCTCGGGTGCGGGAGGAGTTGCCCGACCGTTGTTTAGATTGTGGGATCGCCGAGGGATGCACGGTCGATGTGGCGGCGGGGATGGCGAAGGCGGGGCTGCGTCCATTGGTGTGCATATACTCGACGTTCCTGCAGCGCGGCTTTGATCAGGTCTTTCAGGAGGTCGTGCTTCAGAAGCTTCCGGTTGGGTTCTGCATCGACCGGGCGGGGCTGGTCGGCGGTGACGGGGCGGTCCATCACGGCTATCTCGATATCGCCTATCTGCGTGTGTTTCAGGGCATGGTGTTGATGGCTCCGGCGGACGAACCCGAGTTGGAAGAGTGCTTGCGTCTGGGGCTCAAGCTCGATGGACCCTGGGCGGTTCGCTATCCGCGTGCCGGCGTGCCGGCGCCCCTCGGCGCGTCGCCGCCGTTCCATGTGGGCAAGTCGCGTGTGTTGCGTGAGGGGCCGGACGCCACGATTCTGGCCTATGGGAGCTCGGTGGAGGCAGCGTTGGGTGCCGCAGACCATTTGGCTGGCGTGGACATCTATGTGGGGGTCGTAAACGCTCGTTTTGCCAAGCCGATTGATGGAGACATGGTTACGACCGCGTTGACTCGCGGCGTGCCGGTGGTCACGGTTGAGGAGCACTCGGAGGTCTGCGGTTTTGGCAGCGCGGTGCTGGAGACGGCGAATCGGCTGGGGCTCGCGACCGAGGATCTCATCCGGCTTGGGTTGGCTGAGGACCGTTTTTATGAGCATGGCTCGCGGTCCGAGCAACTGACCGAAGCCGGACTTGACGCAGCCGGCATTGCCGCTGTCGTGCGGCGTGCCGTGCAGGTCACTCGGAGTCACACAACCCGGCGATTACCGTCCGATTCGGTGTAGTGTGGCGGCTCGGCAGTAGCGCGACGGGGTGAATGAGCGTGGCAATCTACAGGCTGAAGTGCTATGCTAGTATGTTGACTGGAATATGATGCTAACCGGGCCATCGGGACATGCTTTCCTGGGCCATAACTATCAGAGCTTGGAGGATAAGAATGCGCGGATTCACGATCACTATGGGGCTTGCGTTGGTGTTGGGGGCCGGGTTTTTGTCGAGCGCGGCGTTGGCTGATGATCCGATAACCTGGGGTTTTGACGTGGATAGTTCGGGCGAGGATGTGCATTGGGTCTCGCCGACTGCTGTTGATCCTGGGGCCGACGCATTTGACGTGACCTGGGAGATCACGTTGATGGAGGTGACGGTTCACTACCTGCTGTGGGACTTCATCGTGGATGGGACCGAGCAGATTCCCGAGGAGCTGCGTATCGGTGGCGCTGTTGTTGATGGTCCGGCGCCGGTGGTCGTGTTCGACGACCACATTGCTTATCCCGAGCCGCCGGAGGAGCCGGGCGTGGAGGCCAGTATTGAGCTGGGGATCAACGCGTCAGGGAACGGCTATGTGGACGTCACGGACTTGGTGCTGGGCGAGGTGACCGTGGAGTTGCCGGGGTTCGGCGAAGTAACGGTCGATGTTCAGAATATCCGCTTGGCCGGTAGCGTTACGGTTGAAGTGATTTACGGGATGGCGGGCGATATGGACTGTGACGGCGATGTTGACTTCGATGACATCGATCCGTTTGTCTTGGCGCTGAGTGGTGAGGAAGGCTACTTGGCCCTGTATCCAGACTGCAACTGGCTCAACGCTGACGCTGACGGTAGCGGCAGTGTGGGTTTTGATGATATTGATCCGTTTGTGGCCTTAATCGGCAGCTAGAGCGGAGTCGAGCAACGTAATCAACGGGCCGCGGACCCTCGATTGGGGGTCAGCGGCCCGTTTGTTCCGCGCAGCCCCCGGCCGTGGCGCGTTTGGCGATTTGGCTTGTTCGTCAGTTTGACTTGCGGGCCTTGCCCTTCGTCATAGCGAGGCGTGCCATCTTCCGCATGTGCCTCACGAGTGGGTCCTGCCAGTCAACATCCTCGAGACTCGGCGGCCAGTGGCTGGTTTTGGTGATGACCACGTACTTGCCTGGAGGGATGGGGAACGAGCCAGGCCGGTCGTCGTGGCGCCACACGTCGACCATGCGGTTGCCGGTGGTTTCCAGGTTGTAGACGAGATGTTCGACCAAGCGTGGATCCATGTGCGGCCGGATTTGCATCGCCATTTCAGTTCCACGGGCCGAGGTGCCCGTCAGCTCGGTTTCGCCGACCGGTAGATCGCCATCGAAATGCACCCAGCCGACGCCCAGCCGGTAGCGTCCGGCGCTGGCCCGCATCTCGCCCTCGGCGTAGAGGTCGCGCGTGGGGTCCGGCCCCATCAGGACGCTGTAGTCGTGTACACGCTCGACGCCGTCGACGACCTCTGTTTGTTGCACACTGAACAGGATGCTGTGGTTGGTCCTAAAGGGCACGTACGGCGCTACTGGAACGCCGTCCGGTTGGATCTTCGTGAGATCGATAAAGGTCGGCTTTCCGCTAACGTGGTCGTACAGAATCATCGCCGTCATGCGAAACTCGGGCGGGGACTGCGCAGCCTTGTGATCGCGCTGCGTCGTGTTGGCGCACCGCGTGCTCACCTTGGTGTCCGGCCGTGCGCATCGCGCGCAACCAGTCATCATCAGTAGGGTCGACGAACCCATGAGTAACAGTAGCGTTGCATGTCGAATGGTCATAGCGAGAATCTCCTGCTAGCAAGTCTAGAGTCTAAGTTCGCCTGGCGCCATGTACACGGTGGGCCGCGGCCGCAAGCTCCCCGGCTATCAGCAGCGTCAGAACGAGAATCAACGGGTTCAGTAACACGTGTAGCCACCACGCGCCCGCCAGCCCGGCACCGGCCGCGAGGGCCGCGCCAACTACCAATCCGACACCGCGTATCAGCGGCCGACGGCATAGCGTCCAGCCGATCAGCAGGCCCAGCACGGCCGCGGGAACGGCGAACTCGAGCGACGCGACCCAGCCCGACAGCCTGACCGGCATGTTGCACAGCAGCATGTCGACGGCCGTAGCATGCGCGTATGTGGCCCACACGCGCCGGCCGGTCGGCGTTACGAGCTGACCTCTCCCCGCTCGCCGGTCGGCGATGATGACGACCTTGCCTTTGAGTGAGGCTCGTGGTTCGGAGCCCGGGCCGAACAGGTCGCCGTAGTCCAGAGTGATGGCCGCCAGCGTGTCGTCATCCGGCAGGTTCAACATGTAGTGGGCCAGCAGATCGTCGTGACGCACGCCGTGGACGGGCACATCCTCTCCCGATAGCCGGGCGGTACTCAGCCGAATCAGGTCGCAATCGTCCATCACAACCCCGGTGGGACGGGTCTCCGAGCGCGGGCTGTAACGCAGGGCCAGCAATTTGGCGTCCCCGTCCAGCAGAATGTCGGCCCGAGTGCCGGGCTTGCGATAGGCCGCGAACGTCTCAAGCGCGAACGATCGTATGATCCGGCTGTCATCGCGGCACAAAGCCAGGTACACGCGCCAGGGCGTCTTGGTTCCCAACTGGGCTGGCGTACAGCCCCAGCGCGCGGCCTCGACGATCGCCGGACTCACAGGCGGCGCCCCGTCGGTGCCGAGCGCCCAATTCTCGGCCGAGACGACCACATCGCAGCCCGCGGCGCGCAGCTCCTCGACGCCCCGCACAAACTCGTCATCGTAGGAGCTGGCGTCAAAGAAACTGATGTCCCAAGCCACGACTCCCGGAGCGGCGTCCGCGAGTTGCTTCATCAGCCGGCCGTGGACCAGGCGCAGGCACTCCGGCTTAGCACGCAGACGGTCGGCGTCGATGCCTTCCTCAGCGGCCAGGGCCGCGAGGCCGGTCGTGTCGTTTATGGCGATCACACGTACGTCTTCGAATCGTGGTGTGTGGTCAAAAGCGGTCATGCCGTCGTATGCCAGACGCTCGAACACGCGGTTGGCGGGTGTCCAGTGATAGGCCACTCGCACGCCGATCCAACGCCCCCCGGCCACAGCGATGGCCACTATCAACAGGCACGTCAGTAGCGGGTGTCTGCGGACGGTCACGGCGGTCCGGGAGCGCAGGAGATATGCGAGGCTGTCGCGGCGCGCCTCGATGGGCTTTCCGGCCAGGCAACGTTCGACGTCTTCGGCCAGGCGGCCGGCGTCCGCGTAGCGGCGATCGCGCTCTTTCTGGAGGCACTTCAGGACGACGGTTTCCACGTCGGCGTCGATTTGCCGGCGAATCGTGCTGGGGCGTTTTGGTTCGGCGTTCATGATTCTGTCGAGCACGTCGCGCATATTTCCAGCGACGTTGTACGGAAACTTGCCGGTCAGAAGCTGGTAGAGGATCACGCCCAGCGAGTAGATGTCGGTGCGCGCGTCGATCCCGCTCGGCTGGGCCTCGGCCTGCTCCGGTGAGGCCCACGGCAAGCTGCCCATGAACTGGCCGGTCATTGTCATTACTGCCGGTTGTGATTCGCCGCCGGACTGGCGCAGGCCGATCTTGGCCAGCCCGAAGTCAAGGATGTATGGCTCGCCGTCGGCATCAACGCGGATGTTCCCAGGCTTGAGGTCGCGGTGGACGATCCCGAGCTTGTGGGCCGCGTTGAGCGCGTGGCATATCTTGGCGAACACGCCCAGCGTTTCCGTAACCGAGCGCGCCGTGGCGAACATCCATGCGTCGAGCGCCCGGCCGGGGATGTAGTCCATGACGAAGTAGGCACTGCCGGCCGTAGTGCCGCTGTCGTGGATGGTGACGATGTTGGGGTGCCGGAGCTGGCCGAGAATCTCGACCTCGCGCTCGAAGCGGGCCCGGTCGGTAGGTCCGGCGAACGGTCCTTCCCTCATGACCTTGATCGCCACGCGCCGCTTGGTTGAATGCTGAATGGCCTGGTAGACCACGCCCTGGCCGCCGCGGTGGATCTCGCGCGTGATCTCGTAGCCGGCGATGGCGTTCGGTGGCAGCCCGGGACAGGAGTCCGGCGACCCTGGCGGGGATTCCATGGTCAGGCTGTCAGCCCCCTCGGAGTCCGACGTCGTGTCGAGCGGCACCGACGGCCGGTCGGCGGGAGCGCCGGAATCGCGTGTTTCTTCTTCACTTGGGGGCAAGTCGCTCATGCTGCCCTGTCCACAGCCTTGCGTCAGGGGCGTAGCCGAGCCTATTGCCAGCTCGGATTCCGATCACCATGCCCCTAAGCCCGATAACTCAATGGTACCGCATCGGGTGAGCGCTGGCGAGTGGTCATCGCGATAGGGCTTTGAATGTAGCCAACCCCACGCCCGTGAGGCTCTCGCCGACAATGATGCCCGCACAGACCGTGATCAAGTAGCGTGTACACCAGTTCTTGAAGATCTTGGCAGCCAAGAGCGCGATTGCGGCGCCGATAAAGATCGACACACCGACGTTCGCGGGAACCACAAACGCCAGGCCGATGCCAACCGGGCTGGGCACGAATCGTCGAATGCGGGGCGGGGAGAGTCTTTCGAGCAGCGTCAGTCCCACACCGGCGGCGGCGGCCAGTAGCATCGCCAGCGGAGTTCCCGTGGGCAAGTTCGCGAAACCGCTTTGAAACGCCTCCGCAACAGCCTCTAGTTGGACGACGCTGGGGGCCGGCAATTCGTGCCCTTTGCCGAGAAGAGCTAGTGCGGCTGCCGCGTTCGGAATGAGCATGAGGTAGGCGGCCGATCCGGCCAGGGCACCGGTCAGGGCACCGCAGAGCTGGGCAACAAACTGCCGGCGCGGCGCGGCTCCGAGCAGATGACCGCACTTGAGATCGTGCAGCAGGTCGCTGCATTGGGCGGCCGCACCGCCGGCGACGTTGGCAGCCATGAGGTTTGGCGCCACCATGTTGGGACGCAGTGCGCAGAAGGCCACCTGGGCCACTTTGACGATCGGCCCGGAGATTCCGATGCTGGTTTCGCCCGAGACGCGCGCCGCGACAACCGCCAGCGCGAAGGCCAGCAGCACAGCCAACACCGCGATCCAGGCGGGGATGCCAAACAGCACGACTTGTAGCACAACACACAGCGGTAGGGCCACGCCCAGCAGAACCAGGAACCAGTGGCGGCCGATCCGGTCGGTGTCGCGCTTATGAGCGGCGGTTCCCACGCTGGTAAACGCCGCGATGATCGAACGCCACGAAAATGCCAGCGTAGTCAGCGCGGCAACCACCATGATGGTGGTGCCCGGCCAGACCAGCCACTTTACGAGCGTGACGTAGTTCGTGCCCGGAGCACCCGGCTGAAACCGCACGTATCCCTGTTCCACCAGTGTGGGTGCCAGGACTCCCCATGCCGCGATCGAGCCCAGCAGAATCGCGGCCCCCACGCGGAAGCCGATCAGCCCGCCGATGGCGTACAGGAAAAGCGAGGTATGCAGGCCGAAGGTCGGAAATCCGGGCGCAAAACCGCGAATACTGACGCTGGCGGGGATCACGCCGGGCAACTTCCAACCCGCCAACGTAAAGACGTTAAGCAGCTTGAGTTGGGCGGCTATCAGGGCGGCTCCGATGAGTACGGCGGCCCGCTTCAGCCCGGCGCTGCCCTTGGCGTACAGCTCACGGAGCGTCGTGGCGCTCGCCGTACCGTCCGCGAAGGGGAGCTTGTCGATGATCACCAGTGGCCGCCGCAGGGCAATCGCGACGGTGATGCCGACCAGGCACACTGAGAAGATCCACAGTGCCAGCAAGTGCCACGGGAGCGTGTGCCCCGTCATACGGGCCAACACGGGGATCGGGCCGATCAGGCCCGCCGAAGCGACGGCTGCTGATGATGAGCCCACCGTCTGGCTGATGTTGTTTTCCAGGATGGTCCACTTACGGACGCGCGTGACACTCTGCACACTCATCCACAGGGCGTAACCCAGCAGCGCGGCGGTGATCGACATGCCGGGCAGCAGCCCGACCTTGAGTCCGGTGTAGATGTTGCAGCACGACAGCAGTGCCCCCAGGAACATGCCGGTCAAGATGGCCCGTAGCGTAAGTTGTGGCGACGTGCGATCCAACGGCAGTGGAGGTAGCGAATCGGGCGCGCCGTTGGCGTGACCGTCTACGGGCTGTTCGGTAGCGCTCACGGCCGCATCTCCACGACCACCACCTCAATGTAGAAGCTTCCGTGCCTGTGGATGGGCTGGCGACACCCATTCGGTGGAGATCGTACGGGCGGTTAAACCAGGGCGTCAACCACGTCCGGCGTTTGACGCCGTGTCCGTGGGCGGCTGCTGGGGCTTTGGCAGCGGTGAGCCGAACATCCTTATCGACAGCGCGTCGACTCGCTGACGTAGTTGAGGATCATTCCGGCGCGCCTGGGACGCACCCAAGGCGTGGGCGAGATTGGCGGGCGAGAGCAGTAGGGCGGCCGGTTGGGTGAGGCACGCCTGGGTGGCAACCGTGCGCAGGTCGCGCAGCTCGCTCCGGTCGAGCCTCAGCAAACGGGCGCCGTAAGCCATGTAGTCCGTGCCACGTGCCACGTGACGCCGGGGGCGCCTCTTAAGTAGCGTGTAAAGCAGGATTACCAGCAGCGTGGCACCGAGCAAGTAGAGCGTGAGCGTCAGATTGCCGCCCTTGGTAGATCCTTCCTCGAGTCCCTGACGAAAGGCGCCGAGCCGTGAAGCGCGGTCCAACTGCGCCACCAGAAAATTCGCGATGAGCGGCGTATTCATCAGGGAGTCTCCGGCCGGAGTTCACCGGTTGGCTCGACGACGGGGCGTGAGGTGGGCCGTTGTGTTTCTGAGGCCCCCTCCAGCTTTCCGGCAACGTACCAAGTGGCGAACTGTCTCATGGACCCGGGGTTGGTCGCCACCACGGTCAGAATCTGTAGAGCGGCGGGCGTATTCAGGTGCGCCAGCGCGTACACGGAAGCCCGGTGAACCTCCGGATACAGAGAAGTCTGCCAGCGCAACAGGCAGCGGACACGTTGGCCGTCGTTGAATCCCAGGTGACATATCCATAGCGGAACCACGGCGCGAGCGGCGGCCGTGAGGTGGGTCAGGCCGGGGCCGGCCGTGCCAAGCCAGGCGGGGTTCTTCATAAACCGAAAGCCTCTGGTCATCTGGGGGTAGGCCAGAAGGTCTGAGTGACGCAGGATGGCGATCAGATCCTCTTTTTCAGACCAGGAGCCTAGCTGCTCGCAGGCTGCTGACCGCCAGTCTCGCCGAGCCAGCGCCAGCAGCAGGAAACCCGCCAGACGCGGACCGTCCCAGAGCTTCAGGTGTTGTTGCACGACGTGCGAGATTTGCGAGCGAGGCTCGGACAGTCGTTGCCACAGGGCGTCGCCCAACTCCCTTGCGAACCACAGACACAGCTCGATGACCTTGACCTGCTGATGGCGATCAAACGTAGCCAGGGCCTCGCGCAGCGCCGCGACCAGAGCCGCGTAGCGAGCGGCACTCTCGGGCGAACGGCAACGCCCGAACTGGTCGGCCGGCGTGTTGTCCAATACGTATTCCGCGCAGCTCCACAGCGCTTGGGTGGCGGCGACCCTGACTGTTTGACTACTCTCGAGCAGCGCGTCGCTTGCCAGGTATGACAGGTCCGGACACGGTCGGCGGGCCAACATGCCCAGGGCGTTCTCCTTGGCGTGCGCACTGCCACCCCGTAACGCCGCCGCGATGCCTATTCGCACCAAGTCGGGCTTTGCGTTGACACGCTCCAGCAGATCCCTGGGCAAGCTGTCGCAGTTGGACACCAACCCCACCCAGGCGGTCTCGTGGCGGCGGTCAAGCAGAAGTTCGGCGATTTGACGGGCGTAGTCGGGCTCGGCGTGTTCCAAAGCGGCCGCCAGCACGCGGTTCGCCCCGGGACTCGTGTCACCTGCCAGCCATTTGTAGATACGCTCAACGCGGCTCATGTTGACACTACGCCTTGCCATTGCCGGCGCGCATGCGCACCGGGACCACTGTCCTCGTCCCCACGGGTTGTATCGGTCCATTGGCCGGCGCCGGTTACTAGCTCAACGACGCACGTTGACAGCCCACTTGTCGGCGACGATGCTGGGCGCATGCTTGCGGAAGATAATGACTCCCGACTCGTGACCGAATTGGCGGGCCTCAAGCTACGCACGCCCGTCCTGACGGCCTCCGGAACGTGTGGTTATGGGCCCGAATACGCCGACGTCGTCGACTACCGGCGTTTGGGTGGCTTCACCACCAAGAGCGTTACAGTCGCGCCGCGCCTGGGCAACGAGCCACAGCGTGTTGTCGAGGTGCGTGCCGGCGTGCTGAATGCTATCGGACTGGCCAACGTCGGCCTCGACCGCTTTATCAGCGAGAAGCTGCCGTTTATCCGTGAAATGCAGACGACCGTACTTGTGAACGTCGCCGGACACAGCGTGGATGACTATGTCCGAGTAGCCGCCGCCCTGGACGAGCACGAGTGCATCGCCGGCATCGAGCTGAACGTCTCCTGCCCCAATGTCTCAGACGGGCTGATGTTCGGAACCGACCCGCGACTGCTGCGCGAGGTAGTAGCGGCGGTGCGCGGCGTGCTGCAACGAGCCCGGCTGGTCGTAAAGCTCTCACCCAACGTGACCGACATCGCCGAGCTGGCCCGAGCGGCGATCGACGGCGGTGCTCAAATCCTGAGCCTGATCAACACCTGCGTCGGGTTGAGCATCGACGCCCAGACGTGGAAGCCGCTGCTGGCCAACGTCACCGGCGGCCTGAGCGGCCCGGCGATCAAGCCGCTGGCCTTGTTTAACGTTCACCGGGTCTACCGTGAAGCGGCGCGTCCGGCGGACATCCCAATCATCGGCATGGGTGGTATCCAGACGGCCACCGACGCCGTCGAGTTCTTCCTGGCGGGCGCCTCGGCTGTAGCGGTCGGCACGGCGTTGTTCGTTGACCCCGCCACGCCGGTGAAGATCGCCGCCGACCTGGCCGAGTACGTAACCGAACGCGGCCTCTCGAACGTGTCGGAACTAACCGGCCAACTGGAATTGCCGACGTAGCGCCTGCCGGACTCTTCGCCGGGTGCCATGCCGACGACTTTTCGCGTCGGCATGTTCTTCGACCTAGGTGCTTCCTGGCCTCCCATTAACCGCCAAGAAACTATGAAGCCGGGCCTCCGGGTGGTTTATAACCACCGACGGGCTCGCCGATGTGGCGGCCCAAAGATGTCTGATGCATCTTGCAGGAGACCCGGCTATGCGGATTTTGGCGATTGATCTCGGACAGGACAAGTCGGCCTATTGTGATTTTGATGGAAAAACCGGCGAGTACTCGGAAGGCACGATTAAAATGCAACTGAAACTGCTACGGCGGCTGTTCGAGCAACGAAGGCCCGACCGGATCGTCGTGGAGATCTGCCCGCTGGCGGCCTCGGTACACGACCTGGCGCTGGAACTCGGGATCGAGATCGAAGTCGCCGACACCACACAAGATGCCTGGAAATGGAAGAACGTAAAACGTAAAACCGACCGCGACGACGCCATCAAGCTCGCTCGGCTCTCGGCCGTGGGACAAATCAACTGCGTACACATCCCGGCACCCGCGATGAGACAATGGTGTCGGCTGGTCGAACATCGCCAGACGTTGGTTGGCGAACAAACACGCTGCAAGAACCGGATTCGAGCGCTGCTGCGACCAGAGGAACAGCATCTGCCCGCCGGCAGAAAGGCCTGGAGCAAGGCGGCGCGAGTGGAACTCTGGTCCTGGGCGCGGCCCTTGGACGTGTGCCCGCCGACCGAGCTCTGGCGCGGCATACTCGAGATCGAGCTGCAACGGC
>Ga0210003_1002777_pt1 | contig 14562 bp, 15 predicted proteins | sample LantaG_FD_182804 | JGI IMG/M metagenome (GOLD analysis project Ga0210003, IMG submission 182804) | Deep subsurface microbial communities from Baltic Sea to uncover new lineages of life (NeLLi) - Landsort_02402 metaG (SPAdes) (version 2) | ecosystem: Environmental > Aquatic > Marine > Oceanic >... | reverse complement strand
AGAGAGAGAGAGAGAGAGAGAGAGAGAGAGAGAGAGAGAGAGAGAAAGAGGGTGTCGGAAAACGTGTAGTAAGAGGAGGAAAGGCACAATTATTAAACGAGAAAGAAAAACTTCTCGATCGAAGAAGCCCGCCGCGCTTACAATACCTCTCGCAGCTCTCTATCGTGCTCGTTTTGATCCGAATTACAATGCTCACATGCAAATCAGCGACCTCGACGGCGTCTGCAAGCGGAACTCTGTCCCAGCAGCGCCCTAGACGTGGCGGGAAGGAGCGCATTGATGATCTCCGCCGTCGTCGCTCGACCCTGCTTCGCTTCCGACCCCAACGACGACCAGAGGAGGAGGCCCTCTCTCTCCAAGCTCTTCTCCGCCAGCGGCGGGGACTCTTCTCCTCCTCCTCAGCCCCCTCCTCCAGCAGGACCAGCGCGACGGCCAACGAGAACGAAAAAAACGATGGCGGCGAGCCGGATTTCATCACCCGAATCTTTGGCGGCATCTTTGGCAAGGCGGCGCTCGACGACCGCAACCCGGGCGGCATGAGGAGGCTCGAAGGGGCCGCGCTGGCGGAGCAGTACCCGGCGACGGTCGACGAGTGGGCCGACGCCCTCCCCGGGGACTGCGAAGAAATCGTCCCGCTCCGCCGCCTGCTGAAAAACACCAGGCTGGAGAAAGAACCCCTAGAGCTCGCGTTCGACGCCAGCAGGGACGGGTGGAGCTGCGAGTCGTTTCTGGCAAAGGTCGCGACGAGGGGCGCCAACGTGGTGGTGGCGGAGACCGAGGCCGGCGCCGTCATTGGAGGCTACGCGCCGCGGTCGTGGCTGGGGCTCGGGGAGGAGAAGAGCGCGATGGCCGCGTTCCTCTTCACGTGGCCCGAGGGCGGCGACCTCTCGAGGAGCGACGCCATCAAGCTGCCCAAGGTCGGCGGCGCGGGCCTGGCGCTCATCGATAGGGCCGGAGTCGCCATCCAGTTTGGCGCCGAGGGGCTGATAATCCCCCTGAGCTCGCGGGACGGCGCGAGCGAGAGGATGGCCAAGTGCAGGCTCGGGACCTACTACGCGAAAATCCCTTCCTCCTCGAGCTCGAGCGGGAGCGGGAGCGAACAGCCGCAGCAGCGAGCTGCTCCGGGAGGGCGCTCCCTGTTTTCCCCGCGAGAAAAGGACCCGATGAAGACGGAGCTGGTCTCTTTGAAAGTATTCGTCGCGAGAGGGGCCGCGGAGGCATGGGACCTGGATGGCGTGGTGTGGAAGACGGGGGGCGGCGGCGGAGAGGGAGAGAAATAGAGAGAAGAAGGAGAGACAAAAATAAAACCGCTGTAAAAAAAAAGTTTCAATTTTTTTGGTCTTTTTGTTTTGTCGTTGCAACGTTTTTCTACTAGTGTTTCTTTTTTTAAAATTGTCAACCGATTCGGGGACGCTGAGCCTGAGAATAAAGCACAATCGCGGGGAAGAGATGGAACAAAATTCGGCGGGGTAGAGGGGGGGGACAGTGCTTTTTCTTTTGGTATAGAGTTTTTTTTAAATTTGGATGCGCGAGGGGTGGAGTCAAGAAAGCGACCGAATCTTCACTTTGCTGCAGCCAACGCCGCCCGCCCCTTCCTTCCGGACGGGCTGCCCATCTTCGATTTTGCCGCTGCAGGTCGCGAGCGTCTCCGCTGGGCTCGCTCTCGGCCCCCGAGGCGCGCGAGCTCGAGCAGGAGCAGCGGCAACAGCTGCTGTTATTGTCGTTTTCGCAGCTTGGCGTCGGCCCTCTGCGCCACCTCGAGGACCTCCTTGGCCCTCTGCGCCGCGGAGACCCCGGCCGGGTCGGCGGTGATGCCCCCGTCTCCCACGGCGTCGAACGCCGCGGCGAGCGCGCGGAGGTCGCTCCGGTTGCCGGCGTCGGAGGGCAGCGGCGGCGGCGGGAGGGGCTCCCACGCCGCGGCGACCTCCTCCGCCAGCGTCCACGCGCGCTCGCCGTCCCAGTCGAGGTGCGACAGCCAGTTGCCGCTGCAGGTCGCGAGCGTCTCCCCTCGCGTCGCGCCCCCCGCGTGCGTGCTCGGGTCGTTGCCGCAGCCGCCGGCAGCGTTGTTCGCCGCCGCCGGCGTCGGCGCGAGGGAGGACGAGGTTCCTCCTCCTCCTCCGGCGAGGTTGAGCGCCGACGCGAACGACGACAGGGAGAGGCTCGACGAAGAGGCGCCTCCGCCGCCGACGCCCTTCCCGGATGCGGACGCGGGTTCCTTGGCTCCCCGCCGCCGCTGCTGCTGCTGCTGCCGCCGCCGGCGCGCCTCGGCCGCGGCGTCGGCGGCGGCAAAAGGGTCGCCATTGCCGCTGTTGTTGTTGCCGCCGCCGCCGCCGCCGTCGCTGTCTTCCGCCGCCGCTGCTGCTGCTGCTGCTGCTGCAGAAGCAGAAGTCGAGGCCGCCTCGAGCTCGGCCTCAAAGTCCCCGCCGACGAGCCTGTAGACGCTGCCAGTGACGGTGTCCGACCTCTGCAGCAGCGGCACGCCGCGGTGCTCGGGCCTTGTCGACTTGCCAAAGACGATCTCCGCGGCGATTCCCGCCTTTGGGGCCACGAAGGTGGCCTTACCGGACATCTCGCCGCGAGGGGCTCCTGTATTTTTGATTGGAAGTGATGAGAGAGTGGGGGAAGGTTTGAAGAAGCAAAAGAGAAAAAGTCCAAGCGAAAAGGGACGTGAGTTTTTTTTCCCCCTTTCTCCTCCTTCCGTCGCCGCACTCTCCTCTTCCCGCCTCCTCTTGAGACCCCGAAGAAAGAAAAACATCAACACCCCAGAAACTCACCCCCTCCCAAGACGCCGCGCATCAGGTACGAAGGGAACGTCACGTGGATCCTCAGCCCGTCGTCGGCGAACACGATCGACCGCGCCCCCTTGGCAGTCGTCCTCACGTCGACGCCCTTGAACCCGACCTCGGGCTGCGACAGCCCGCTGAAGACGTAGCGCCTCCCCGGGCCCACGAGCTGGAACGCCGACACGGGCGGGTGGTGCGACGTCTGCTCGAGGAAGATCTCGGAGCCGTCGGGCAGCCCGCCGGCCCAGGTCTCGCCCAGGATCGGGTTGAACGGCTTGCGCCACGACTGGAACGCGTGCTGCAGACCCGCGACAAACCACGTCGCCGTCAGCTTGACCCTCTCCTCGGCGTTGCCCGTCAGCTCGGGGCTCGAGGCCTCGGCCAGGAACCGGGGATGCGTCCACGCGTCGGTGAGCTTCTGGAGGTAGGACCGCGGCTCGAACATGCGCACCGGGAGCGAGAGCGCCATGAGGTCGAGCCGGCCGAGGAGCAGCGAGCGGCCAAAGTCCTTGAGGAGCTCGACGACTGCCGAGCGCTGGGCGTCGAGGAGGCGCTTGTCCGCGAGGGCGAGGCCTCCGTCGGGGTGGGCGTCCGGGTGGAGCATGGTCTGTGTTGGGAAAGAGGGAGAGGGAGAGGGGGGGAGAGGGAGGGCGGGCGGAAACGGAGGGAGCGAGGGGGTTGAGTTTTCCCCCCTTTTTTTTTCTTCTTGGTCAAAGAGGTGGGCGGCGAAGCAAGGGGAAAAAACACCGGGTTCATCTTCCCCTTTTCGCCCCTTGACGAGGGGCTATTTCGATCTCAAAATCGAAAGCGACGAGAGACATCGATGTGCTTGACGCGGGGGAGGTCTCAACAGAGGACACGAAGAAGCAGACCTCGCACGCAACGCCGACGAGTCGTTTCGCGATGTCTGGTAATAAAAGAGAGCATAAAAGCGAGGGTCCAACGGAGAGGTCGAAGAAAAAAGAAAAGAAACAATCAAATTAATCAAAACTCACGTCGACCGCGTCGGCGTAGACGACGCCCTCGTCGTCGTCCTCCAGCGCCGACGAAGAGGCGACGATCGCCGTCACGTCGACGACGGTCTTGATTGCGCTGGGCGACGGAGCAGCAGGAGGAGGAGGAGCAGCGGAGGTCGCGTCGTCTTCGACGTCGTCGGCGTTATTCGATGCCGACGTCGTCGACGCTTCGGCGAGACCCTTGCCTGCCCTCTTCTTGCGCGTCCTCGAGACCATCTTGTCCCACGACATGCGGAGAGAGGACGTGGACGACATGGCGTAGGGTGAGGGAGAGGGAGAGAGAGAGAGCGTTGGGGGGAGGGAGGGAGAGAGAGAGATTCCGAGAGCGAAAGAACGAGAGCGCCCCGTCCTCGATACTCGGGCCGGGCGGCGACGAGAAGTGGAAAGATATCCGTCAACACTGCACTCTTCCTTTTTTCAGCTCCCCATTCCGATCGTCGCGCTTAGCTTCCCGAGAAGCCTCTCGTCGCTCCGCCGCCTCGAAGCGACGCCACGCGATGCGCGTCACTGCACGAGGGAGCTCCCGCTTGCTTGGTGCGTTGGGAAAAGAGACCGAGAAGGAGGAGAGAACGAGAGTTTTTCCCCCTCTTCCTCTAAGAATTCCCCTCGAGCTGCGACCGCCGCCGTGGCGAAACCTCTACCTCTGTCTTCCCCTCCTTTTCGTCTCAAGACCGCGCCACCTGCCTCTCTCGCGGTGTACCCGCCTCTCTCACGCCGCTGTCTCCAAACAAAACCAATAAACGATCATGATCAAAATAGGGAGACTCCGTCCCGCCGCGCTTTCCTCTCCTTCTCCCCTCTTGTCAAACTCCTTCCGCCGCGCCGCCTCTTCGTTCCTCGGCGGCGTGCGGGCGGTAGGGGGGCCGCTGTCCGCTCCCGCTGCCGTCGCCTCCAGAGCCCCTTCCTCGTCGAGGCTCCCTCGCGTCCACGCCGCCGCCGGCGCCGGCGGCGCCGGCGGCGGCGGCGGGACCGGCCCGAACGCCGCCGGCAACGGTCAGCCGCCCCCCCCGCGAACCGCGCCCCCGCGCCCCCGCCCGACCTCGACCTCGGCCCTCCCCTCCAGCGGCGACGCCGCGGCCCCCTCCTCCAGCGCCGGGGGACCGCGCGTCTGCGTGCTCGGCGGGGGGTTCGGCGGGCTCTACACCGCCCTGAAGCTGGAGGCCCTGGCGTGGCCCGCGGGCTCGAGGCCGCGCGTGACGCTCGTCGACAGGGGCGAGCGGTTTGTGTTCAAGCCACTGCTGTACGAGCTCATCAGCGGGGCCGCCTCGGCCGAGGAGGTCGCGCCGACGTTCTCGCGGCTTCTGGCTCCTTACCGGACGAGCTTCGTGAGGGGGGCGGTGGAGGAGGTGGTCCCGGCGAAAGGCGAAGGAGGGGCGGGAGGAGGAGGAGGAGCTTCGTCGTCGTCGCCGTCGTCTCCTTCTCACGCGGGGGGAGGCACCGTGCGCCTCGTCGGCGGGAACGAGCTCGAGTACGACTGGCTCGTTCTCGCCCTGGGGGCCGACACGGTGACCTACGGCGTGCCCGGCGTGCGGGAAAACTGCCTCCCCTTTGCGACGTTTGACGACGCGACGCGCTTGAACGAGGCGCTGCGCTCCCTCGAAAAGTCGGCCTCGACCTCTTCTTCTTCGTCGTCGTCGTCTCCGACTTTTCCTCCTAGCGTCGTCGTCGTCGTCGGTGGGGGCTACGCGGGAGTCGAGCTCGCCGCCGTCATCGCGGAGCGCCTGAAAGCGTCGTCATCGGCATCGTCGTTCCGCGTCGAACTCGTGACCTCCGCGGAATCCATTCTCGCCGGCGCGCCCGCGGGCCAGCGCGCGGCGGCAGAGGTCAAGCTCGCCGCGGCGGGCGTCGTCGTCAAGCTCAACGCCGCGGTGGCTCGAGTCGACAGCGAGGGCGAAGGCGGAGACGTCTCCAAGAAGACCATCACCCTGGCGAGCGCTGCTACTTCTTCTTCCTCTCTTTCTTCTTCTTCTTCTGCGGCTGCGGCCCCTTCTCCTGCCGCGATCGCCGCCGACCTCGTGCTCTGGACCGCCGGCGTCGGGCCCGTCGGCGGCGCGCCTTCCGCCCTCGACAACGCCTCCGCCCCGTCTCTGCCCTTCCCTCGCTCCGGGCGTGGCGCCGTCGTCGTCGAGCCCACGCTGCGAGTCAAGGGATACCCCGGGGTCTTCGCCCTCGGCGACGTCGCCGCGGCAGAAGAGGAAGAAGAAAAGGAGGTCGGAGGCGGCGAAGACTCTCGGCAAAAGAAGAAGGGAAAGAAGCCGCTCCCCCCGACGGCCCAGGTCGCGTTCCAGCAGGCCGACTACGTCGCTTGGAACGTCTGGGCCTCGATCAACAGCCGGCCCTTGCTGCCCTTCAGGTACCAGCACCTCGGGGAAATGATGAGCCTCGGCGCCAGGGAGGGGGCCGTGACCCTGCCATTTGCGCTGCCCGAAGGGATCGGCAGCGCCCTGGGCAGCCTGCCCGTCCTGGGGGACGTTTTGTCCGCCGCTGGGGTCCGCGTCGCCGGGGCCGACGGCGTGACGATCGACGGGCCGCTGGCCGGCGCTCTCCGGAGGGCCGCGTACTGGTACAGGCAGCCGACGGGCGAGCAGAGGGCTGCGGTCGGGGCGGAGTGGCTCGCGGCGGTGAGCGGGAGGAGGAAGAAGTAGAATTTTTTTTTGTTTCGTTCCCCCGTGCTTTGAACATTTTGTAGATAGGAAAAAAGCCCCTTAATTGCACTGCATTCCAAAAGGAGAAGGACAAAGAACATGCGTTTTGAGGGAGGAAGAAAAGAGACAGGAGCGTCGAGTGAAAGGACAAAAGAAACAAGGACAAAAACTGGAATAAACAAAAACATCGAGACGACGGAAAAGCTCTCTCCCTCCTTCTCCCTTCGCTCACTCGCTCGTCACCTCAACACCCTTCCACTCGGCCCCGACGACCTCGGCGGCGAAACCAAACATGTCTGAGACCTCCGCGATGACCTTTTCCGTGGGCTTGCCGGCGCCGTGGCCCGCGCGGACGTCGATGCGCGTGATGATCGGGTTTTTCTGAAGAGAAGCACCGTCCTTGGCTTCCTCCTTCTCCTCCTCCGAATTCCCGCCGCCGCCGCCGCCGCACATTACGTGCTGGAGCGTCGCCGTCAGCTTGTGAGAGTGCAGGGGCACGACGCGGTCGTCGTGGTCCCCCGTGGTGATCATGACGGCAGGGTACTGCCCCCCGTCGGCGGGCCTGCGGACGTTGTGGACCGGCGAGTAGGAGCGGAGCACGGCGAAGTCGTCCTTGTTGTCGGGGGAGCCGTAGTCAGAGACCCACGCGTGGCCTGTGTGTGCGCACGGGGTTGAGAGGAGGAGGTAGATGAGGAGAAGCGGGGCGAGAGAGATGAACAGAACGAAAAAAGAGGGGAAAATGCTGTTTCCTTCGCTGTTTCCGGCGCGCGCCTCCCGCCCTCGCTGCTCGCCGCGGCCGCCACGCTCGACTCGCGCGGGCGGGGGCCGCGCGGCAGCCATCAAGGAGCTCGCGCGCGCCGGGGCGCCGCGGAGCTCTTCGACTCGCTCCGCGACGGCTTTCCAGCGCCGTTTTCGCGCCCCAAATGAGTCCCCTTTGCCCCTTTTTCTCTCGCTCGCAACACCCCTTCGCTCGTCGTCGCTCGTCGTCGACCTCTTCTTCCTCACTCGGGTCCTTGTTCCTGCCTCGTTCCTTGTCAAAATCAAGACTCACCGATCGTAAACTTGTGGAAGCGGAGCATATCGTGGACTCCGACCTGCGCCAGAACGACGCCAAAGAGGTCGGGTCGCTGGTTGGCGCAAGCGGCGACCAAAAGCCCACCGTTGCTTCCTCCCTGCGTGATGAGCTTGCCCGGAGAGGTCCACTTCTCGTTGATGAGGAACTTGGCGCACGACTGGAAGTCTTCGAAGACGTTTTGCTTGTTGCGGACGGAGCCCGCGTCGCGCCACGAGGTACCATACTCTCCACCGCCGCGGAGGTTGGCGACGGCGACGACGCCGCCATAGCCCAGGGCGAAGACGGTGCGGGCGACGGAGAAGGAAGGCTCGAGAGAGATGTTGAAGCCTGTGTGAAGTGTTGTGTGGAGGAGCAGGAGGACGAAGAGGGAGCGAAAGTAGTCAGCGGGGGAAGGGAAAAGGAAACAGAAGAGAGAAACGCCTCTCCTTCTGGAAGCAAAGGCGTTCATTTGTTGGGGGGAGCCGAAAAACAGCAGCAAGGCCCTGACGGCGCAAAGACTGCTTCGGCGACCCCGAAAATTCGAGTCAAGCTTTCGCCTCGCTACCGCCACAACGCGTGTTCTAAGGGCCTCTCGATGCGCTTGTCGGGGGTGCGGGAGCGAGAGGCGCGGGAATGGGAAATCGAATTTTCGAGGGAAAAAGAGCAACCCGCGTCGTCGCTTCCCTTTGTCAAAGGGGGGAGCGAGAGAAACAAAAACGCCTCTCTCTCTCTCTCTCCGCCAAATCCGAATCCTTTATCTCACCTCCGTAGCCGTAAAGCAGCGTCGGGTTGGAGCCGTCCAGCAGGGTCCCGCGAGGAGAGATGATGAACATGGGCACGCGCGTTCCGTCGTTGGAGGTGACAAAGACTTGCGTGCTCTCGAGTTTGGTCGAAGGGTCGAAGTCACCCTTGAGGACGGTCTTGCGGAAGAGCGTGGGGAGCTCCGGGGAGTCCAGATCCATCCTGCGAGTGGTTGAAAGGTGTCAACGAGATGATTTGAGGGGTCAGTGGAGCGTGAAGAGAGAGCCGGGGAGCCCGGGACGCGAAGAAAGGTCGAGGCCGGAAAACTGCGCCGACGACAACGCGAGCAAAGTGGGGAGAAAAATGCGCCGCACGGGCTCGTGCACGTTAGAACACGAGACTGCGACGCACCGGAACGTCGCACCGGGCACGGTGAACGACGTGACACTGAAGAAGGCCTCGGAGAGCTTGCGCTTGAGGCTGCAAGAAGAAACCGAGACGGGCCCACTGCACGGGAGCTTGATTTCGCGCTGGAGCTCGCCCGAGCTGAGCTTTCGCTGCTGCAGCACGCTTTGCACGTCGTGAAGGTAGCAGGTCACCAGCGAGTCGCCCTGCGGAGAAGAATGAGCGCGAGGAGGAGGGTGTGAGCGAAATGCGGGGAAGGCGTTAATAATTTAAACGTAACTTTGCGCCAAACTTCTCACCTTTGACGCCGCTGCCCACATCAAGAGGTCCGTCGCGTGCTCCGGGATGACGGCTTCCCAGGTCTCGGGCGGAGAGGGCTCAGAGATGTCCGTGCGGATGATTCTGCAAAAGAAGAAGGAAACCCGATCGTGCGGAGATGAACAGAGAGTGAGCTTCCAGTGCGGCGTTCTCCTTTTTAAAATCATAACGAGCAATACATCGCACTGCAGTGCGGCGCACGACTGCGGTGCAGTCGGAACGAAACGACCTTGCCTTCCCCCTAAAAAACGACAACCACGTACTTGTAGCGCGGCGCGCCGAGGTTTGAATGAAACGTGAACACGCTCCCTTCGTTTGCGACGCAGTCGTAGGACGCGTCAAAGTTGTCCACGAGCTTGACGATGGGCAGGGGCTGGTTTCCGTCCTTGCGGAGATCAAAGCTCGCGAAGTTGATTGCGTCATTTTCTCGCGGGAGCTCGTCCAGCGCGACGTACGCCAGTTTGTTTGTAGGCTCGCACCCGGTGGACGTCGTAAGGAGTAAGAACCTATTTGTGCGGAGATAGGCGCGGAGATAAAGGGTGAGCGGAGAATTTGACAGGTCTTGCGACGAAGGTGCGCTAGAACTCTTTCTTCGCATCCTGTTTGGGCGCTCTGTTTACCTCCCGTCGTCGGTCACTTCCGCGCCAATGTGCCACGTTGGCTCCTCGGCGACGTAGAGCTTGGAGTCGTTCTCTGCCGAGTCGCCGATTTTGTGGAACCTGTCGTCGAGGGAGGTAAACGTGCGGCGTTGGGAGTCGCGGTAATTGGTGAGCAATAAAAGAGACGAGGGAAAGATTTACGCGAAAATGCGGAGGAAATAGGCGAAGGGAAGATCGAGTGCGGCGCATGTCGAAGAATCCAACCTTGGTCGCGCTCGCGCTCCTCCAGCGCCTCGCTCTCTCGACTCCCTCTCGACGCTGCTCGCCCCGTGCCCCTGAACAGCTCCAATCGACTTCCCGCTTGCGCCAACAGTGCACAGCTAGTCCCAGGCATCCCTGCAGCATCGAAGAGTAGAGTCGAAAAGCCTCGGGGCGAATTCGAATTTTCGGGGTTGCCCGTGCAACCTCTTGCGACGAAGAGGAGCTCACGAGCCGGCACACCTTTCCTCCTCTCCTCCCTTCCCGAATGCTCTTCGCGTCCCCCAAAGCAGCACCGATTCAGCACTCCAAACGCATAGCATTCGAACCCAATCACCCAGCCGCGTTGCCTGAAAGCAGCAGAAAGCTCTATTGAGGCGTTCGACGTGCGAATATCGGCCGTGAAAGCTCTCGCTACGGCGGTGGTCGCTGCTGACCTTTGAGGTCGCGGGCGGGCCCTCGAATGTCTCTGCGAGCAAAACAAACGGCGCGCGGTTTCAGCCCTCGAGAGCCCCAACTCTAACTCTCCAATCCCCCACCAATCGACCCAGGAGGTCTTTCTTCGGGCACAAGAACCAAAGAAAAGCGGAAACTCGACCTCGAATTTACGGATCCTCAAAAGCACCTCGCGCGCCAAAGGTGGCAAGCAAAGGAGGCAGGGCACAAAGCGGCGACGCTCGACACCGTCTCTCACGCGCCGCCGTTGGCAAAATACTTGAAGCCCCCTTTTCTCGCCGTTCCCTCACCGCAAGCCTTTCCGAGTCCTCAAGGCAGCCCCTCGACGTGAATTGGGGAAGAAGGAGGCCTCGAAAAAACGCGAAAAACGCAAAAAACGCGAAAAAGGGCCAAAAGTGGCTGATTTTCGCCCCTTTTCGTGGCCAAAACGCGTGCCGCATCGCCCCTTCCCTCTACCAACGATAAATGACACCAATCTGCGTCCCTGACACAGGCGTGCAGGGGCTAGGCGAGGACGCGGGGGTGGAAACACCCTCAAAGCACAAGAAAAACAGCAACAACACCGAAAAACACACTCAAAGCCCACCCAAAACTCACCACATCTCCTTGTCAACGTTGGAATCCACCTCCGTGCCATCGGCTTTTGTCGAGTTGACAGGATACTTGTGGTAGAAGAACCCGCTCCCGTCTTTCAGCCACGCCAGAGAGCTAAACTTGCACTTTTCGATGACGTCGTCGAGCTTCGTCGGCTCGCCCGTCGCCTGGTCGATGGAGAGGACGTGGATCGTACGCCAGTCTGAGCCGCCGCTCGACAGCGTGTAGGCCATCAGCGTGCCGTCGTCGCTGAAGGAGGTGCTGCCCAGAGCGATCTGGCGGTGAAGATGGTATTATTGATTCGAGCGCGTGAGAGGCAAGGCAGAGAGGAAGAAGAAGGAGCACAAGAGAGAGAGAGAAAGAGCTCTCCACTCACCGTGCCGTCCTCGCTCAGCTTATTCGGGTCGAGCAGCACCACGGGCTTCTCGTCCCCACCCGGGGAGGCGACCGTGTACATCACGCTCTGCGCCTGCAATCCCGTGTTATGCGAATAGACGTAGCTGGTTGGTTGTTAGGGTTTGGTGAGAGAGAGAGAGAGAGAGAGAGAGAGAGAGAGAGAGAGAGAGAGAGAGAGAGAGAGAGAGAGAGAGAGAGAGAGAGAGAAGAAGAAGAAGAAGAAGAGGAAGAAGAGAGAGAGAGAGAGAGAGAAGAAGAAGAAGAAGAAGAAGAAGAGGAAGAAGAGAGAGAAGGTGAGAAACGACGTCTGAGGCAGGAGCAACGGGAGAGGGGGTGGAGTCGAGAAAGCGACCGAATCTCCACTTTGCTGCTGCCAACGCCGCCCGCCCTTCCTTCCGGACGGGCTGCCCATCGTTCGCTCTCCCCTCCTTTCATTCTTCTTACCGCTCCCCCTGCTTTGAAGGGCAGCTGAACCTCGGGTAGTCGTAGAGCTCCGTCATCAGCTTCTTGAACTTATCGCGGGTCTTGCACTGCGCCAGGACCGAGGCGGTGAGCACGTTTTGCTTCTCGACAAAGGCCTCGGTCTCTTTCGAGTCCGGGTCCTCGAGCCAGCGGTAAGGGTCGGCGATTTCCTCGCCGTGCAGCGTCTCCACGACCGAGGCGTCTCTGCGGATGGAAGGATAGGAGGAGGCAGGGACGGAGAGGGCGCCCTGCGGGGCGCCGGTAGTTGCTGTTGTTGTCGTCGTCGTTGTTGTTTTGGAGGAGGCGGAGGAGGTCGAGGAGGTGGTGAAAGGAGGAAGAGAGTGAAGAGTCGAAGCCGGTGCCCTTTTTTCGATGGTCGCGTTCTCTCTCTGCAGTCGGTCTCAGGTTTTCACTCACAGAGCTTTCTGCGTCCGTGCTCGTATCGAGAGCGGATCGAGGAGAAGGAAAGAGCCACCGAAGAAGGCTGGGGCGGCATATCAATGTTCGATCGCAGGGCCACTCTGATCGATCCCTCTCTCTGATCGATGCTCTCGACCTTGCTCCTCTTTGCTCACCTGCGACCATGACGGCGGCTCCGCGGCGCTGCTGCTGCTGCTGCTGCTGCGATCCGGCGACGATGCGTGTATTGCCTCTCGAGACGAAAAGGGAGATCGCCCTGCTGCTGTTGCCCGCTGCTGCTGCCGTGCGAGCGAGCCGGAGCATGAAGAAAAGGAAAGACGAAGGGCGCCGGAAAAAAGTGCGAGGGAGGAAAAAGCTCTCTCTCCCTCTCCCTCTCGCTCGCTTCTCGCTGCTTCGCCATAAAAAAGAAGAAAAAGAAAAAAAAGGCGTCGAGCGCTCCTCTTCTCTTCGATGCACCCTTGACAGACACGCTCTCGTCGTAGTTACGTTCCATTCTTTCCAGTCGCTCGCTCTCGACATGCATTCTTCGGCGCTGGCGCGTCGAGGTGGCGCGAGGATGGCTTCCAAGCCGTCAACGAGCCCGTCCTTGTCGTCGTCGTCGTCGTCATCGATGTCGAGCGTCGCTTTTCGTCGAGCATCATCGCCCCTGCTTCTTCTGGCCAACAGGTAAAGGATGAACGCGTCGATTTGGCACCCTTGGCTCCCTTGCTCGCTCTTTCTCTCTTTCCGAATTGGCGCATTCTGACATTTTCTTGCCCATGAGAGGGGAAAGGGGGCCAGCAGGGAGCTTTGTCGAGGCGCGAAGGAGGCATCACGTTTGAAGCACGCGAGCTCGCCGCGAGAGCCACAGAAAAAAAAACTCGACCTCAACCTCTTTTTTGTTCCCTCTCTCTCGCGCGCGCGCGTTCTCACTTTCGTTTCTTCCTGCTCTCTCTGACCAGGCGCGCCTCGAGCACCATCGTCGCCGTCGCGGGGCGACGAGCGTCAGCGGCATCTCTTTCGTCGTCGCGCTCGACTTTAGTCTCAGCAGCAACTACAGCAGCGGCAGCAGCGACGGCGCCTCCTTCGCCTCCTCCTCAAAAACTCCTCGTCGTCGACGGCCGGCTTGCAAGGCCCGGCGAGACGTGCCCCTCGGGGCAACAAGGGATGGAGGGCCTCTTCAAGCCCGCCCTCTCTGGCTGCCCTTTCCCCATGGGGGCGTCCCTCGTCGAGAGGAGCCAAGCTTCCCTTTCGTCTTCTGCTGCTGCTGCGAGCCTCGTCGTCAACTTTGCCGTCTTCTCCTCGGCCGCGACCTCGGTCCGGCTCTGCCTGTTCTCCCGCGCAGACCTCGACGCCGGGCGCACCACCGCGGAGCTCGAGCTCGACCCGCTGCTCAACCGCACGGGCGACGTCTGGCACGCCATGCTCGAGGTCGAGGACGCCGAGCTGATGTACGGCTACCGGATGTCGGGGCCGAACCAGGAGAAAGGCGGAGGAGGCGATGGAGGGGGCGAGGGAGGAGGAGCAGGGGCGGGCGCCGCGCCGTCGGCTGCTCCAGGGCACCGCTTCGACGAGTCCGTCGTGCTGCTCGACCCCTACGCCACCTCGATCATCGGGCGCGCGAGGTTCGGGGAGCTGGGCCCCGAGGGGCTGGACTACGGAGGGGCGGCCCTGGGCCTCGCGCGGACCTGGCCGCAGGCGGCCTGCGGCCTGCCCTCCGCCGGCGGCGGCGCGGAGGAGGACGAGGCTCCGTTCGACTGGGAGGGGGACCGCCCGCTGAGGACGCCGATGGAGGACCTTGTGATCTACGAGATGCACGTGCGCGGGTTCACGGCGCACCCGAGCTCCGGGTTCCGGAGCGAAGGCGAGGAGGCGGGAGCAGCAGAAACAGCGCCGACCGCTTCCTCCTCCTCGAGTCCTCTCCGAGGCACCTACGCCGCGCTGACCGAGAAGCTCGACTACATCTCCTCGCTCGGCGTCAACGCCATCGAGCTCCTCCCCGTGCACGAGTTCAACGAGCTCGAGTACTACGCGGTCCTGCCGGGGAGCGACGGCGAGGAGTCCGGCGCGATCAGGCTCAACTACTGGGGGTACTCGACCGTCGGGTTTTTCGCGCCGATGGCCCGCTTTTCGTCTGCCGCCGCCGCCGCTGCCCCCAAGGGCCAGAAGAAACCCAAGAGCGGGAGCTCTTCTGGCCGCGCCGTGATCCGGGAATTCAAGGAGATGGTCAAGGCCTGCCACTCGAGGGGCATCGAGGTCATCATGGACGTCGTCTTCAACCACACGGCAGAGGGCAACGAAAAGGGCCCAAGCTTGAGTTTCAGGTATGATTTTTGAGTTTTTTTCCTTCTTTTCATTTTTCCTTCTCTTTTCTTCTTCTTCTTCAACTTTCTTCCTCCTCAACTCCAACCAACCTCCGCCCCCCACCCCCCCCCA
>Ga0210003_1002775_pt1 | contig 14564 bp, 9 predicted proteins | sample LantaG_FD_182804 | JGI IMG/M metagenome (GOLD analysis project Ga0210003, IMG submission 182804) | Deep subsurface microbial communities from Baltic Sea to uncover new lineages of life (NeLLi) - Landsort_02402 metaG (SPAdes) (version 2) | ecosystem: Environmental > Aquatic > Marine > Oceanic >... | reverse complement strand
CAGACGGCTCTCCTATTTGTAGCGTGGAACGCACCATCTTGCGGCCGTAACGTTTGCCGTGTGGCTGATGATAAATCGTCTGGCCATGCGAACCAATCAGGGCAATCGAGTCTAAAGCTATGCCGCTCTTTGAACAAAGTTTGATAACCGCATCGGCAAAGACCTCGCCCAGAACGAAATTGTAATGGCAGATATCATCCAATCTTGCCGACTCGGGCCGGCATAAATCAAGGATTTGCCGCTGCAGCGCAGCCGGGTAAGAAAACATATCGAAAGCCAGCAGCCGAACCTTCCGGCCGCCGATCTCGACAATCGCAGCATCCACCCCATCAGCCGAAGTGCCAGACATCAACCCCACCACTCGCATCTTACCCTTGCCCGCAATTTCCCGAATCCGGCGACTCACTGCTGTTTCAGACCTCCATTTACCAAAGAATATTCTTCCACGTATTTGCAGTCACCAAAGGATTATATACCTGCTTCGCTTAATCTTCAACGTACTTGCTTGTCCAAAAGTATATTTACATCTTCAAACTAAAATGATACGAATATCGCATTCGAATATTTGACTACAGGATAATAGTGATGTCGGATGCAATTAAAAAAGCTGAAGAATTCTTGACACGGGAGGGAGCGTTTCGGTTGGGGGAGTTGTTGACCGAGGCGTTTCATCCGAAGACCGGGACGCTCTCGCAGACGGCGGCGATTGATTTGCCAGCGGCGATTCGAATGCTGCAATCGGTGGACGACGAGATTCCGACGGCGATGGAGAAGGTGCTACAGCAGGATTCGTTCGGCCGGCTCGTGGATGCGTTCGGCGAGGCTTTGAGCACCGGTAAGAAGATTTACTTCACTGGATGCGGCGCCACTGGCAGGTTGAGCATTCTTCTGGAAGCGGCGTGGCGGCGATGCTGGCGTGAAATTAAGAAAGTCTCGCCGGAAATGGGCGAGATGGAGGATCGGGTGTTCAGCGTCATGGCCGGCGGGGATTTTGCCCTGATCAAATCCGTAGAGGGATACGAGGATTTTCCTGACTTCGGGCGATACCAGTTGCGCCGAATGGGCGTCGGATCGGGCGACATCGTCGTCGCCATTACCGAGGGCGGAGAAACGCCATTTGTCATCGGTACGGCATGGGAAGGGCTCGACGCCGGGGCGAAGGTCTTTTTTGTCTATAACAACCCGACGGAATTATTGTGCCGGCACGTCGAGCGCTCGCGAGAGGTAATCGAAGAACCGCGTATCACCAAGCTCGATCTGACTACGGGCCCGATGGCCATCACCGGCTCGACACGGATGCAGGCCACTACGGCGGAACTCTTCATTGTCGGCAGTGCGCTCGAAATCGCACTGGTGCGTTTTCTGCGACAGAGACTGTCATCATCGGACGCCGAAAAACTCGGGCATCGGGAACTCCGGCCGAATGAATATCACAGACGATTGTGCGAACTGTTAGGCCAGCTTTCAAGCGATGAGGCGGTTGATATGCTGGCAGCCGCCACGGCGTTCGAAGAGGGCATCTATCGCAGTCAGGGTCTTGTGACCTATGTTGCCGATGAGTTTTTGCTGGATGTTCTGACGGATACGACGGAACGCTCGCCTACGTTCATGCTGCCGGCCTTTCGAAAACAGGACGATAATCTCTCGCCGCAGTCGTGGGCCTTCGTCAAAGACCCGTTCCGCCCGACAAAAGAGGCATGGCGAGAATTGCTGCAGCGCGAGCCTCGCGGCCTGGAGTGGGGACGCGATGTTTACGAAAGGATGAATGCGCCAGCGAACTTGAAGGCCCAGCCACCCAGACTGGACAATGCCGAGATACACAAGTTCATGATCGGCAGCGAGCCAGATCCTTCACGGACGGACGCCGCCGGTTCGGTACTGGTGGTTGTTGGAGTCGGCAACGAGGGACAACTCATCAGAACTGCCTTAGAGCAGTTCGGCTCGCAATACAAGAAAACGGCTGCAATTATCGTTGGCCCGACTGACTCCGGAGGAGCAACAAATGAGACATTCTGTTTTCCCTGCACGCTGGCTGATTCACCGCTGCAGTTATGGCACCATCTCGCCGTAAAGCTTGTTCTCAATACGCTCTCTACCGCGACGATGGTTCGAATGGACAGGGTTATCGGCAACGCGATGGTCTGGCTGTCGCCGAGCAATAAAAAGCTGATCGACCGGGGCTCGCGCCTGATCGCCCAGCAGACGAGCTGCAGTTACGAGCAGGCCTGTATCGCCCTGCATGAGGCGCTGGAAGAAGTCGAATTGTTACAGAAGCAAGGTGAAGAGGTTCCCTCTCCGGTCGCTTTGGCTATCGAGCGGATTCAATCAGGATAAATGAGATATCCGGCCCTGATTTCCAGGAAAGATTCAAGTTCTTTCCGCCATTTGTTCTGCAGAACATCCAGGGACGAATGACTTGTGATAACATTGCGGATTTTCGAGGTTCCACACAATCGGTCGAAGTGTGCGGTTTTCCATTCGAACTGATCCGGGTACATCCGGTAGATTTCATTGACGATTCTGACGCCGCTGAAATACGGCTCAAGCCGGTCGCGATCTGTGACGAATATACGAACGCCGTGACATTCCCGGCCCTGGTATGTCGAACTCGTGGGCGTAAAACGCACCGGCTCAAAGCGCATGGCCGGCAGGTTCAGCGCGTTGAGCCGCCCGGCAAGGAATTTCGAATCGATCCATGGCGCGCCGAACTGCCTGAACGGCATCGTTGTCCCCCTGGCTTCAGAAACATTTGTCCCTTCCAGCAGGCACAGGCCCGGATAGACGGCGGCGGTTTCGAGGTCGGGCATGTTCGGCGAGGGCTTGATGAAACGCAGGCCCGTCCGGTCATACCACATCCGGCGGCGCCAGCCTTCCATCGGAATAACAACGAGTTCGGCCTTGACCCGGCCGGCCAGCCAGCCTTGTCCGTTGAACATTTTCGCCAACTCACCCGCGGTCATGCCGTGCCGGACGGGAATCGGGTAGAGCCCCACGAAACTGGCCAGCGCCGGTTCGAGGATATTGCCCTGAACGCTGGCGCCGTTGATGGGATTCGGGCGGTCCAGCACGACGAAGGTTTTGCCATTCTCCGCCGCGGCTTCCATCGCCAGCGACATCGTGTAGATATAGGTATAGAAGCGAGCGCCGATGTCCTGGATATCGAAGATTAGAACGTCGATATTCCGCAGCATGTCACTTGTGGGTTTTTGCGTTTTACCATAGAGGCTGTAAATCGGCAGGTTGTATACGGAATCGGTTTGGCTATCGATTTTCTCGCCGTCCCGGGCAGTACCCCAAAGGCCGTGCTCGGGGCTGAAAAGAGCTGTCACCGTCACGCCCTTCATGTTTCTGAATACATCGACGATGAACTTGCCGTCCCTGTCGTATGCCGTGTGGTTGGCGATGATCCCAAGACGCCTGCCTTCGAACACGTCCTTGTACGCACCCACACGATCCAGCCCGGTCCGGACCGAGCCGTAACAGTTCGCCAGCATAATAAACAGAACGATGATTAAAGTTGTTTTCGCCGGTTTCATTTACCTATACTTTAAACGACTTTTAAAACTAAAACAAGCGGCAGGACAAGAAATCGATGACAATGCCGACAGTCCGTGGTATGATCCATCCCGGTGATTATGAAACGAATCCGAACAATGACAACGCTGCTGACGCTGCTGCTTTGCCTTGCGGCGGGATGCCGGCCGGAACAAGAACGAGAGTACCGGCAGCGTTTTACCAAGATCGACCGGGTCATCGAAGAAGAAATGGCGAAAGGCAACTTCCCCGGAGCCGTGGTGCTCGTCGGCCAACAAGATAATATCGTGTACTGGCAGGCATTCGGCAATGAAGTTGTCGACCCATGTGAGGAGCCTGCCGGCAAAAATACGATTTTCGACCTGGCATCTATGACCAAACCGATTGCCACAGCCGCTTCGATTATGATTCTAAGAGATCGCAAAGCGATACAATTGGATGATTACGTGAGCAAATATCTGCCGGCCTTCGCGTGCAACAGCAAGGAGCATGTCCGGATCGAACATCTCCTGACCCATACGTCGGGACTGCCGGCTTACACGAACGCCGCTGAACTTAAGGAGCAATTCGGCAGTCCCTGTTCCGACAAGGTGATTGAGAAAATATGTGAATTGGAAGCCCTCAACGAACCCGGCGAGGAATTTCGCTATAGTTGCCTTGGCTATATCACACTGGCAAGGATCATCGAGACAGTCAGCGGCAAAAACATCGGTGATTTCAGCAGAGAGAATATTTTCGCTCCGCTCGGCATGAAAGACACCACCTATAATCCGCCGGAGGCCTGGAAGTGGGATATTGCAGCAGCCGAAGTTATCGACGGCAAGCCGCTTCGAGGCACCGTCCACGATCCTCTGGCCAGGTTGATGGCAGGCCTGTCCGGCAACGCGGGGCTTTTTTCCAACGCCTACGATTTATCAATTTACTGCCGGATGATGCTCAACGGCGGCAAGTGGCACGGCAAAAGAATTCTCAGCCCCGAGGCGGTGACTCTGTTGACCGCCGAACGGACCCACGGCCGGGCCTGCGGTTTTGATGTGAACTCGACCTACGCATGGATCAAAGGCTCCTACGCCCCGGAACAAGCTTACTGCCATACCGGCTATACGGGCACCTCAATCGTCTGCGACCCGGCAAGCAAAACCTTTATAATTATTCTTACCAACAGAGTCCATCCCGACGATGACGGGACTACGAAACCTGTCCGCATTAAAGTTTCAGATATCGTTTTTAATCGAAACGGAGGCGAAAAGTGAAACGACGCGATTTTTTGAAAGCTGCCGGTTTCGGCGCCGCGGCCCTTGCCTTATCCTGCCGCACAGACGTAATTCAAACAACAGAGTGCAAGAAAAAACCCAACATCGTTTATATCATGGCAGACGACCTGGGTTACGCGGAATTAGGCTGCTACGGCCAAAAGAAAATTAAAACGCCCAACATCGACAAACTGGCCGCAGAAGGCATGATGTTTACGCAGCATTACTCAGGCAATCCGGTATGCGCACCATCACGATGCGTTTTAATGACGGGCCTGCATACAGGCCACGCCCAGATTCGTGCCAACAAGGAGGTGGGAGGAAAAGAAGGCTGGGTGCTGGGCTCGACGATCGGCGGGCAATGGCCGATAAAGGCCGACACCATTACGGTAGCAAAAATTCTCAAAGAGGCCGGCTACACCACCGGGGCGTTCGGAAAATGGGGCCTCGGACGTGTCGGCACGACGGGAGATCCGAACAAGCAGGGCTTCGATCACTTCTTCGGCTATATATGCCAACGTCAGGCTCATACTTTCTACCCCAATCACCTCTGGCGTGACGGCGAGATTGAATTGATCGAGGCAAATAGGGAAGGAAAAGAGGAGGTTTACTCCCATGATTTGATAGCGGAGGAGGCCCTGAAGTTTATCAAAACCAACAAGGACCGCCCCTTCTTTCTGTATGTTCCATTCACCATACCGCATATGGCGCTTCAAGTGCCGGAAGATTCGCTGGCGGAATATCGCGGCAAATGGCCCGACCCGCCTTATAAGGGTGACAAAGGATATTTTGCCCATCCGAATCCGCGGGCCTGCTACGCGGCCATGGTAACGCGAATGGACAAGGACGTGGGCCGGATTATGTCTCTGCTGAAAGACCTGGCACTTGACGATAATACGCTTGTTATATTTACCAGCGACAACGGCCCGACCTTCAACGGCGGATCGGACTCGGCATTTTTCGAAAGCGCCAAACCTTTGCGCGGCCTTAAAGCTTCCGTTTACGAGGGCGGGATACGTGTGCCTTATATCGCCCGCTGGCCAGGCAGGATCAAAGCGGCCAGCACGAGCAATCATATCTCGGCCTTCTGGGATTTTTTGCCGACCTGTTGCGAACTCATAGGCAAAGATCCACCGGGGGATATCGATGGCATTTCCATGCTGCCTACTCTATTAGGACGAGATCAGGAGCAGAAAAAGCACGAATATATGTACTGGGAACTGCGCGGTCAGCAGGCAATCCGCATGGGTAAATGGAAGGCCCTTCGTCTCAAGCCCGGCAGGAAGATAGAGCTTTATGACCTTGATAGCGATATCGCAGAATCGACGGATCTGGCTGATGAGCACCCTGAAATAGTCGCAAAGATGGCCGAGATGTTCAGGACCGGCCGGACCGAATCGGAAGTGTTCCCTTTACCCAAAGCTAAATCCTAATAGGCGAGAGCATCACCCTGATCAAGCGCATAAAAACAGCTCCTGTCAAGGAGGGAGACGCGACAAGAGCTGTCTGCAAGGAAAATAACTTTAATGCTCTTATCGGCAACATTTACAAGTAAGTTAACTATTCTCAAGAACTTTTACGCCCTGACTACAAATAAACACCATATTACAGGAAGGAAAAATAGTATATCATTGTCATAAACACGCTTTATGCTTTACTATATGTGCAATATAGGACGTTACCAGATTTATTACTTAAAAAAGAGAAAGGTTGAGAGATGAACAGGTACAAAGTATTAGCATTGTTATTCGTGATATCGATATCGTTCGGCGTAGAATCATTCGGCAGAGAATATGAGGTTACCTCCCCCGATAAAAACCTCCGGCTGAAGGTCGATGTCGAGCAGAAGATATTTTACTCGCTCGGCTATAAATCGAAGCAACTAATCAAGCCGTCCCCTATATCGCTGAGACTGAGCGGCAACCGGATTCTCGGCGCAAACCCGGAAGTTGTTGAAGTCAAACGCAGAAGCATAGATGAGCAAATCATTCCGCCCGTCCGGATCAAGAGCAAAGTTATTGCCGACAAGTTCAATGAGATGTCCATCGAATTCAAGGGTGGATTCGGGCTTATCTGCAGAGCGTACGACGACGGCGCGGCGTACCGATTTGTGACGGATATCGACGGGGAAATCGAGGTGGTTACCGAAGAAGCAACCTTCAATTTTACCGGCAACCACGCGATCTATTTCCCCGAGGAAGAAAGCTTCCAGACGCATTCTGAAAGGGAATATAAATACCTCAAACTCGGCACGATTTCAGATAAGATGATGAGCTGCGTGCCGGCCCTGATAGATGTTCAGGACGGCCCGAAAGTTCTGATTACCGAGGCGGACCTGGAAGATTATCCGGGTCTGTACCTTCGCGGAGGCGGCAACGAGAGTCTCTACGGAAAATTCCCCGCTTTCGCGCTGGCCGAGAAAGCCCAAAACGACCGGGATGTGCCGGTGACCAAACGCGCCGATTTCATAGCGAAAACCAGCGGCCGGCGAAGTTTTCCCTGGCGGGTGCTGATAGTCGCCGAAAAGGACGGTGACCTGATCGAAAGCCAGATGGTTTACAAGCTGGGCAAGCCCCTTCAACTGGACGATACATCCTGGATCAAACCGGGGAAAGTGGCCTGGGACTGGTGGAACTACAACAACATCTACGGCGTAGATTTCAGGGCGGGTGTCAATACCGAAACGTATAAATATTATATCGACTTCGCAGCGAAATACGGCATAGAATACATCATCTTCGACGAAGGCTGGTACGTGCTCGGCGATCTTACGAAAATCAGCGAAGGCATGGACGTCGAGGAATTGTTCCGCTACGCCAGGAGCAAGAATGTCGGAATCATTCCCTGGGTCATCTGGAAAACTCTGGACGACCAGTTGGATGTAGCAATGGACCAGTTTCAGCGATGGGGCGCAAAGGGGCTCAAAGTCGACTTCATGCAGAGGGATGATCAGCAGATGGTCAATTTCTACCACAAAATCACCAAAGAGACGGCCAAGCGCCACATGCTCGTCGATTTCCACGGCTCGTATAAACCGACCGGCCTGAGGCGGGCGTATCCGAACCTTATCACCCGCGAAGGACTGCGAGGACTTGAGCACAGCAAATGGAGCGAGGACGCCAATCCGGAGCACAACGTGACGATTCCGTTTACCCGGATGGTAGCCGGACCGATGGATTATACGCCGGGCGCAATGATCAACGCCCAAAAGAGTGATTTCCAATCTATCTTCAACCGGCCGATGAGTTCGGGCACCCGCTGCCACCAGTTGGCGATGTACGTCGTTTACGAAAGCCCGCTCCAGATGCTGGCCGACAGCCCTTCCAACTACCTCAGAGAACCCGAGTGTATGGAATTTCTTGCCAAGGTGCCGACCGTTTGGGACGAAACCAAGGTGCTGGATGCGAAAGTAGCCGATTACGTGCTGGTAGCTCGAAAGAACGGCACCGAGTGGTACGTCGGAGCAATGACCGACTGGACTGCCCGAGAGCTGACGGTTGATTTTTCATTCCTTGAACCGGGCCAACACACCATCGACATTTATAAAGATGGAATCAACGCCGACCGAATCGGCAACGATTACAAGAAAGAGACTAAGAAAGTCTCCGCCCGAGATAAAATGAAAATCAAGCTGGCACCCGGAGGCGGCTGGGCTGCGATAATCAAATAGCGGCTTATAACAGAACTATTATCGTTAAAATTATACAGGACGAATAATGATTCGAAAATATCTCTATGCAGGCCTCATGATTCTGGTTTTATCTTGCCCGCTGTTCGGCGGTACTGACTTTTTTGTTTCAACCGGCGGGAGTGACACAAATCCCGGAACGCAGGCACAACCTTTCGCAACACTACAGCGCGCCGGCAGTGCCGTTCGTGAGCTGAAAAAAAGCCCGAATTTACCCCAGGCAGGAGTAACCGTATGGATTGAGGCCGGTACGTATTATGTGAACGAACCTTTGACATTATCAAACGAGGACTCGGGCACCAGGAATGCCCCAATCGTCTACCGGGGACAATCCGGGCAGGAGGTCCGCATAGTCGGTGGGCGGCAAGTGAAAGGATTTCAGCCGGTAACGGATCCGGAGATACTCAACCGGCTCGATGTCTCCGTCCGGGAAAAGGTTGTCTGTGCCGACCTCAAGGCGGCGGGAATCTCCGACTATGGGCAGGTGGCCGCCCAGTCAAACCGCCTGGAACTTTTCTTTCGGGACGAGCCCATGCAGCTTGCCCGCTGGCCAAACGAAGGTTTCCTGCAAATTGTCGATGTCGTCGGAGAAACACCCAACACCACCCATGGCATTAAGGGCACGCGCGAGGGGAAATTCACGTACTCGGACGACCGTCCCAAACGCTGGGCCGGTGAACAGGAAATATGGCTTCACGGATACTGGTTTTGGGACTGGTCAGACTCATTTGAGAAAGTCTCATCTATAGATACCGAGAAACGCGTGATTTCAACTGTCCCCCCCTACCACAACTACGGCTATCGCAAGGGACAGCGATACTACGCGCTCAATATACTTGCCGAGCTGGACCGGCCCGGCGAGTGGTATCTTGACCGGCAGAAAGGAATCCTATATTTCCTGCCTCCGGCGCCCATAGATCAGGGCAAAGCAGTTCTCTCGACGCTGCGGCATTTGTTTGTGCTGAAGGACTGCTCATGGGTGACTATTCGCGATCTCGTGCTCGAAGCAACTCGATCTACCGCCGTAACCATAACCGGCGGTACGGGAAACACGGTCGCCGGCTGCACTATCAGAAACACCGGAAGCTGGGCGGTAAACATTTCGGGCGGCAGCAACAATTCTGTACTTGGCTGTGACATCTATCGCACCGCCGAAGGCGGCGTGTCTTTAAGCGGGGGCGAGCGTAAAAGCCTAACGCCCGCGGGACATCGCGCGGCGAATAATCATATACATCACTTCGGGCGCATTTACAGAACCTATCGGCCTGCTGTCTCTGTCAGCGGCGTCGGCAATCAGGTCGCGCATAATGTGATTCACGACGGCCCCCACAATGCAATCCAGCTCGGCGGAAACGACCACATGATCGAGTTTAACGAAATACATAACGTGTGCTTCGAGACCGGCGACGTCGGGGCCTTTTATATGGGCCGCGACTGGACAGCGAGAGGAACAATTATACGCCATAATTATTTTCACGACATCAAAGGCCCGGGCCTTTACGGTGCCATGGCTGTGTATCTGGACGATGCGGCAAGCGGAATATCTATCATCGGCAACATTTTCAACCGCGCGGGCCAGGCGGCGTTCATCGGCGGCGGACGGGATAATCTCATCGAGAATAACATTTTCGTGGATTGCCAGGCCTCGGTTCACGTTGACGCTCGCGGAATCGGCTGGATGGCATATCATGTCGAGGCGGACGGCACGCTGCCGCAGCGACTTCGGGAAATGCCGTACAAGCAGCCGCCCTGGAGCGAAAAATATCCACGCCTCGTCAATATCCTCGACGATTCTCCGGGCCAGCCAAGCGGCAATATTGTCCGGCGTAATATCTCCTTCGGCGGAAAATGGCTCGACGTCGAAAACAAAGCTATGCCGCTCATCAAATTCGAGGACAATCTCGTAAATAAAGATCCACATTTTGTAGACTCCGACCATCAGGATTTTCGGCTGCGACCCGATTCGCCCGCCTTTGCCCTGGGATTTCAGCAAATCCCCGTAGAAAAAATCGGTCTGTACCGTGACGAGTATCGCACAAAAGGAATCGGTCAGAACAAATCTAATGAACTTCGGCCCGAAGCCGATGTCACCGGGACATTTTCCATAGTCGCGGTCGATCCTGAAACAGGTGTATGCGGAGCGGCCGTGGCAAGCAAGTATCCCGCAGTGGGTAAGGTCGTGCCGTACGCGCGGGCGGGCGTCGGAGCGTTCTGCACGCAGCATTGGCACAACCCGCAGTGGGGAGAACCCGCACTTGATATGCTCGCCAAAGGCGACCTGCCCGAGCAGATCCTGGCCGAGCTGCTGCGCGATGATGCCCAGCGTGACAAGCGTCAACTGGCTATCATCGATATGTCGGGCCGGGCGGCAAATCGAAATCCGGCCAGGGCCGACCCCTCGGGCACGTGGTGGGGAGCAGTATCGGGTAAATACTACGCGTGTCAGGGTAACACGCTTGTCGGCCAGGGGGTGGTCTTCGCCATGGCCAGGGCATACGAACAGACCAAAAGCAGCCTGGCGGACCGATTGATGGCGGCCTTGATAGCGGGCGATTGTGCCGGCGGTGACCATCGGGGACGTCTGGCGGCCGGCATCCGCGTCGCAAAGCAAGGCGTCGACGGCTACTGGCTCGAACTGTACGTCGACAAGAGCGACGACGCCGTAATCGATCTTGCCAAACAATACGCAGCCCTGGACCACGAGGCCAAAGGCGCCTGGCGAGGCGGCAAGCTGCCGTTCGAAAATCCCCGCACCGGCAGGACCGAACCACCGAGTAAAGCCGAACAGTAAATGAGAATCAGCTTTTAGCAGGCGGCTAAAATGAAAATAGCCAGCTTTAATGTAAATTCTTTGCGTGTACGTTTGCCCATAGTCCTTAAATGGCTCGCCGACCAACAGGTCGATGTCCTTTGCGTGCAGGAAACCAAAGTTCAGGACGTCGATTTCCCCGCTGAGGCGTTCGACGATATCGGCTATCATTATGTTTTCAAAGGTCAGAAAAGCTACAACGGCGTCGCCATAGTCAGCAGGCACCAAATCGAGCAGGTGGAATACGGCCTGCCCGATGAGCCGAGGGACGAGCCCCGTCTTATCAAAGCGAACATCAACGGCATCGCCATAGTCAACACCTATGTCCCGCAGGGCTACCTGCCCGAATCCGTAAAGTTCCAGTACAAACTCGACTGGTTCGGCCGCCTGCTCAGCTATTTCCAGCGGAATTTCACGCCGGAAGACGCCGTGCTTTGGGTAGGCGACCTGAACATCGCCCCAAAGCCCATCGATGTATACGATCCGAAAACGCTGCTGGGGCACGTATGCTTTCATCCCGACGTGCACAAGGCCCTGGACGAAGTTATGGCCTGGGGTTTCGTAGACGTATTTCGAAAGCACTGCAGCAAGTCCGGCGAATATTCGTTCTGGGACTATCGAATGAGAAATACATTCGACCGCAATCTCGGCTGGCGTCTGGATCACATCATGGCAACCGCCGGCTTAGCTGAAAAAAGCACCGCCTGCTACATAGACAAAAAGCCCCGCGCCGCCGAAAGGCCAAGCGACCATACGCCCGTCGTCGCCGAATTCGACTGGCCTTAATGTATGTCACTCATGAATTTGTAAATTGTCTACTTGTAATTGGGTGGCAGCCTCAAAGCCGAAGGCTTTGGGGATGGTCAATACGCCCGAAGCCATCCCGGTAGGGGCAGGCCCGTGTGCCTGCCCTGGGCAACCACATAGGGTTGCCCCTACAACCGCCACCCTTCCAGACTACCAAATCATGTCACTTAGTCCAATTTTCGATAATTTATCCCCCCAACATCGAAGCGATTCAGGTGACGGCCGAGCCGGGCAAGAAAGTTCTCGTAGTTCCTGGCCGTTTTCGGCGACCATCCCACTTCGGCCAGCGCCGCCGCCCGCGGGTAGGCCATGTACTCAAGATGCCGGGTCGTAGAAATGAACTCGCCCCAAAGCTGGCCCTGGACACCTAATACATGTCCGGCCTTCTCGGCAGCGATGTCTTGCGGAATCGGCTCGAATCCGTAAACCTTTTCGAGCGGCAGGTCACCGCCTATCGCTAAAGGCTCCTTGTCGGAAGAGCCCTGGTAATAGTCAAAATAAGTGTGTGACGTCGGCGCCATGACCACATCGTGCCCGGCGTTTGCCGCGGTGATACCCCCCTGCTGTCCCCGCCATGACATAACGGTCGCACCCGGGGCAAGCCCGCCCTGCAGGATTTCGTCCCACCCGATTAGTCGCCGGCCGTGACTTGTCAGGAACGCATCCATCTGCCTGATAAACCAGCTATGCAGCTCGGCCTCGTCCTTCAGGCCCAGCTCGCGATCCTGGGCCTGCATTTCCTCGCTCTGCTTCCAGTGCTCGATATTCGCCTCGTCACCCCCGATGTGAATATACCTGTTCGGAAACAGCTCCATCACCTCGGTCAGCACGCCCTGCATGAAGGCAACCGTCTTCGGACGCGGCGCCAGGACCCTCTCGTTAGCAGCCCATCGCTTCTCGGTCGGCAGGGCGCTAAGCTTCTCCGGATACAGGCCGATTTCAGGGTAAGAGATAATCGCCGCACCAGTGTGAGCAGGCATCTCGATTTCCGGCAGGATGTTAACGTAATGCTCTGCCGCATATCTGACAATTTGGCGAATATCCTCCTGGCTGAAGAATCCGCCCGGTCGTTTATCGCCGGCTTCTTTAGCCGCGTCCCCGCGACGCATAGCGGTAAAATCCATCCATGCTCCGGTTTCTGTTAATTTCGGATACCGCTTTATTTCGATCCGCCAGCCCGTGTCATCAGTCAGGTGAATCTGCAGGCTGTTGAATTTATGCAAAGCCATAATGTCGATAAATCGCATCAAATCCTGCTTCGGTATGAAATGACGTGCCGGATCCACAAGCAAACCCCGCCACCCAAAACGCGGGTAGTCGGTAATCCTCACGCACGGCACTTTCCACTCCGCATCTTCAGCCTTCGTTTTACTGAAAATCTCTGCCGGCAGAAGCTGCCGCAACGTCTGGATGCCGTAGAATAGCCCCGCAGATTTCTTCGCTCGAATCAAAATACGCCTCGGCGTAACTCTGAGCGTGTAACCCTCGTCGCCGAGCTTAGACAAATCCTTCTCAAGCTCCAATGCTATAGCTCCTCTTCGTCGCTGCGAGGCATCAGCCAAACTCAATTTGAATCCCATCGCAGGGGCCAGTGCGTCGATCAATTTCGCCGCCTCAGTCGCAGCTTCATTTTCCGCAACAATGCGCGTTTCCGGCCCGATTTGAAAGTAACCATAATCATACTCAATCGAAACCGGCTGCGGGATTACGCCTACTGATTCGCTGGACTGTTCGGCCGCCGGACAAAACGCCGTAATTGCGGCCAGAATTATCGCTATTTGTGCGTTTTTTCTATTCTGCATGAATTACCTCCCAAGATTATAAATGACGCCATAAGCATCTGAAAATCCCTGTCGAACGTGTAATATAAGCTTTATACCAGATTTCCTTTCTACAGACCATCATATCCCGGTTGCAATCGTCGTCCAGCCCCAGCTCTACCACTTTGGGAGTAGCAAAATTGGCTTTGATTGGCTTTGTTTTTTCGGCTGCCGAACCATGATTATTTGTTGTAATCCTTTGTGATAACTGAGGTTGCATTAATTTCAGCCCCTGTAAAATTGGCTTTGTTTTTTCAAATCCCTTTTCTTCATCTTGACGCTGTCTGCAGAACGCTAATCAATTGGCTTTGTTTGGCTTTGAATTGGCTTTGTTTTTCGCAGCCTTCAAAGCATGAAATTCTCCATAATGCCCTTTCATATAGATACTTACGCCAATTCTGCCCATTCGCAAATTGGCTTTGTTTTTTCAAATTAACCACAAATAAACCCCAATAAACTCCGGATTTACTCTCATTTTTGCCTTTTTACTTCTATATTTCTCAATTCTAAATTCTCAATTCCACTTACGACATACCACTGAACTTTCGCACTTTTCGGTCGGTTAATTTCAATGGGCTATAATCAAAAACATACCAACCTTCCGATGATTGTATTGAAACAGATACAATAGGGAGATTGGTATGGATACTACA
>Ga0210003_1002774_pt1 | contig 14569 bp, 8 predicted proteins | sample LantaG_FD_182804 | JGI IMG/M metagenome (GOLD analysis project Ga0210003, IMG submission 182804) | Deep subsurface microbial communities from Baltic Sea to uncover new lineages of life (NeLLi) - Landsort_02402 metaG (SPAdes) (version 2) | ecosystem: Environmental > Aquatic > Marine > Oceanic >... | reverse complement strand
GAGTTGTCGCCCGAGGTGATAGGCGAATAGGACCGTGAGGAGACCGGCAACGACTGACGGGAACCGAAGGACGTATTCTCCCTCGCCGGCAACCAGCCTCCAGAGATGCAGGATGACATAGTGAAGTGGGGGATGGGAATCCGTCGCCGTCCATTGGATCTCTTCCAGGATGGGAAGTCGTGCCACCCATACACCAATGCCCTCGTCCCACCAGATATTGTGCTCAGCCAAGCCCCAGACACGTAGTCCGAAGGCAAGTAGCAGTATGGGGATGAGGTATCGGAAGCGGTTTTGGCGTGTTATATGCATAGGTGACTTCAGTCTGGAACTTTCCGATGGCACCGTAGTATCCCAGGAATGCGGGATTGGGCAAGGATGGGGGCGATGGATATTGGATGTTGGATGCCAGATGGGAACGCGAGATACTCGATACCGGAAGCCGGACGCTCGGCTGTGGCGGGGGATTTGTCAGCGCAATGTGTGTCCTTGAGTCTAGACAGCGGTCGTCGAGCTTATGTGCTTGTTCAGAAACCCCAAAAGTCTACTGAAAGCGTCCTTCACCAAGGGATCATCCATTTGGCTGTCAAAGCCGTGCCCTCGTCCAGGCAAGGTAATGAATTCATGTCTGACTTGGTGTCGGGATAACTCTTCGTCCATAAGAACTGATTGCTGGTATGGCACATCTCCGTCACGATCACCATGCAGTAGCAAAGTTGGCGGGTAATCGCGGGTAACGTTCTGTAGGGAGCAATAGGGAACGAAGAAAGCTGGCTCTTCTTCGGGATCGTGCCCGCCGACCTCCAAAGGCCAGAGGCCGTTCTGGCGACAGTAGAGATAGAACTTGTCCTTCCCGCGACCTTTATAGGGTTCAGAGATGACTGGGCCTTTGACAAGACGACCGGACTCCGCTTCAGAAACCATCGGTTGTTGACAGTAGACGGGATCCGGTTTGCTGTACCAATCCCCAACAATGTCGCCATAGCCGTAGAAAGAGACTATTACCTTTGGGCGGGGGACGACGCAGCCCCCCGACATCAGAGCCAGATACCCGCCTGCCGAGTGTCCAACGACCGCGATTTGTTGGGGATCAATCGAGAACAGATCAGGTCCTGCATTTGTGATCCATTGGAATGCGTCCTGTAGATCGGTGATGATCTCGGGTAACTCGGTCTCGGGTGCCAGGCGGTAGTCGATGGAGACAACCGTGTAACCTGCTTCCAGATACAGCTCCAATTGCTCTGAATTGATGCCCTTGCGCGAACCGTAGATCAAACACCCTCCATGGATGTAGACGATTGCGGCAGTAGGCGCAGAACACTCGGAAGGCTGATAGACGTCGGCCTTGACGTGGCAGTCGCCAACAGTTTTGTATGTGTAAGTTAGTGGCTTGATTGTCATATGATTCTCCTGGCATAACGGCTAACATCACCCGCCGCGCGGTCGGGCGCATGCGGGGGGGGTAGGCTGCCTTCATTCTAGTTGCGCTTCTACTCAAGGAAAGGTGGAGGCTATCCCTTTCTTGTTCCTCCACCAGTCTTCCATCGAAAGTCGCACTTCTCGTAGCCTTACGCCAAGGTCATTGATCTAGCGAACCCCCAACCAGTTGTCCTGTGTGTAGCAAAATCAAGATAGCAGTAGAAGGGGAGAAACTCGTCTGCATCCTGGGCGTGATAGAGCTTCTGAGTGCCGCACTCTAGGAAATCGTAGCCATAGTCGAACTCCACCCCGTCCCCCTCAACAAACTCCCACACCCAGTCCCCAGGATAATGCCGCTCCTGAGACTTTTGCGCTTCCTGTTTCTCTTCTGCAACGTATTCCCTGGTCAGGTCTTTGGCAGGGCCGGGAGGGAGTTGACTGACAGATCTGACTACTGCATCATAGACAACTTTGCCGACTTCTTCTGCTGTCTTGCCCCGGGCCTTCATGACTTTGTAGAGAAGCAGACTGGTAGTTGACCGAACGAGATGGCGGGTCATGGGATTCTCATCACCGCCGATATAGGGGATTTCAGGAATCAGAGCTTCATATTGCTCACGGGCATCTCTCAAGACTGCCTCTGCGAATTCATCACCGTACGCGGCGGCAAGGAATGGCCTCCAACCCCTCGCGTGGACGTCCAACTGCCTCAGGATATCCGACTTGCGAGACAGGTAATACTCTTTACCTTCTTTCTCATTCATAGTGTCTGTATCTCGAGTTACTCTGTGCTGGGCGGCCCAACGTGTACTTCTACAGAACTCCTCTGTATAAACATATTCCCTGGGCGATTATGAAGAAAAGCTCTGTACAAGTCCCGGGATTACGCAACCTCCAGAAACCTTCTGCATAACACTCCTGTGGCGTTTCATTGCAGAACTATTCAACAGTGTATCGTCATTCCGCTGCACGCGCGAATCCGGATTGCTGGAGACTCGCACAACGCGGCGACCCAGGAAACTGCTCGACCGGGTGCGCGATGCAATACGGCTCAAGCACTATGCCCACAGCACAGAAATCCCCTACGTCTATTGGGCCAAGCGCTTTGTCCTCTATCACGACAAGCGACATCGGCTGACGAAGGAAATCAGCGAGTTTCTCATCACCCTGGCAGGTGAGGAGAACGTGGCGGGGTTGACCTTGACTGCTGCAAAGTAGAAGCCTTTGGTTGGGATTCCGCTAGTTTCTACTATCGGCGGTTCTGCGCGAGTGGAACCGCCGTCTTGCTTCTCCTGACCCTGTTTTGTCCAAAGTCGAGGTGTGTCCGCAAGACACAAAACCACGGTGCTCAGGAGTGAGCACCGTGGCGGTTTGACGTTATGTGTACGTCCGTGTTGTGGACGAGAACGCGGTTACTTGGTCTCGCGGTAGATGACGTGCTTGCGGACAAAGGGATCGTACTTCTTCATCTCCAGCCGCTGCGGGTCGTTGCGGCGGTTCTTCTGAGTGTAGTACATGTGTCCGCTCTCGGTGCTCTTCATCTTGACCAGAATTCGGGTACCTTTTTTCGCCATAATCCATCCTCCTCGTGAGTCTGCACCAAGCTGCGACTGGCGCAGCTCATCGGCAAGATTGCAGTATTCTTAACGCATCCGGCATTATAACGGGGTTGAGGTGACTGTCAAGTTGTCCTGTATTTGCCACTTAGCATCTTCGTGGTACAACTCGGTGTGGAGCAACTGCGGAAATGGAAAGGATGCTATGATAGAGAAATACACAGGTGATCCAGAGCTGGATGTCTCCATGGTCTTGCCTGTCTATAATGAGGCCGGGAATCTGCGCGCATTCATCCCCGAGCTATCCGCGGCGCTGCAGGCAATAGGGCGATCGTATGAGATCATCGCGGTGGACGATGGGAGCAAAGACGATAGTCTTGAGGTGCTGCGCGAACTCAAGGAAGATGAACCCAATCTCAGGATCATCAGCTTCCGGCGCAATTTCGGCCAGACGGCTGGTTTTGCTGCGGGATTCGATCTATCCCGGGGTCGGTATGTGATCACGATGGATGCGGATGGCCAGAACGATCCAGCCGATATCTCCCGGCTCCTGGACGTTATGGACGAGGGATACGACATCGTCAGTGGGTGGCGGCAGGACCGCAAGGAGCCTTTCCTTACGCGGCGTTTGCCCTCGATGATTGCGAACCGCATCATCGGCCGGTCGACGGGCGTTGTCCTGCACGATTACGGGTGTTCGCTCAAGATCTACCATCGTGACGTGGCCAAGCACGTGAACCTCTACGGTGAATTGCACCGGTTTATCCCGGCCCTGGCTTCCGGCATGGGGGTGCGAGTGGCTGAGGTCCCGGTCACAGATCGCCCGCGGGTCTATGGTAAGTCGAAGTACAATATCTCAAAGACGGTCCGGGTTGTCTTGGATCTGGCGACGATCACCTTCCTGCTGAGTTATCTGGCTCGGCCGATGCAGCTCTTTGGGTTGGCGGGGCTGATCAGTGGGGGGGTGGGATTTGCTATGGCGCTATACCTGACGCTGCTCAAGGTGGTGGCCGGCGCCGATATCGGCAGTCGTCCTCTGTTGTCGTTGGCCATTTTGCTGATGATCCTGGGCGTTCAGTTCCTGGTTATGGGGCTGCTGGGGGAGATCCAGGCGCGTACCTACTTCGAGGTCCAGAACAAGCCGATCTATGTGATCCGCTCAGAGGAGTAGCGTGGGGCGCCAGTCGCTTGACGCATCACCGATCCGAATAGCCATTCTCAGCGCCGCGATTTTCATCGTGGCGCTTTTCGTACGCCTTGTACCGTTGGGGCTCTATGTCACGCCCGATGAGCCGATCTGGGTGATGCGAAGTGTCGAGTTTCTGCAGGCAATTGAGGCCGGCGATTGGGCCGGCGTGCCGCAGACAGGACACCCCGGTATCACGACCATGGCGCTGGGTGCCCTGGGCGTGAAGACTATGGCCTGGCTGCAGCCTGATGCGACGGCGGTCCATCAGGATTGGATTGCCAATATGGCTTGGCTCGCCCCGGAGAATGCTGAGGCCTTCGAGCACCTTGCCTACTTCTTGCCTGCCGGACGTCTGCTTGTGGCTGTTGTCACCAGCGCGGGCCTGGTCTGGGCCTATCAGCTTGGGCGGCGGCGACTCGGAGCGCGCACTTCGCGGTGGATGGCGCTTTTCCTGGCACTGGACCCCTTTCTCGCAGGGCATTCAGCACTTCTGCACACCGATGCGCTCCAAGCTACTTTTGCTCTGCTGGCCGTTCTGCTGGCACTTCCGCGGGCAGAGCCCGATCCTGCACCGCACACTCGTAGCCGGCGCATACGCCGGGCTATGCCTCTGATTCTCGCGGCGCTGTGTCTTGCCCTATCTGGATTGACCAAGACGCTGGGATTGTTGGTGGCACCGGGGTTGGCCTTGGCAATCCTACTGTGGGGTGAGGGGCCGTTGCAGCAACGGTCCGTACAGGTCATCTTCATTGCGGCCCTGACCGTGATCTTCTTGCTGATGTTCCATCCCCCCTTCTGGGTGGCACCGCGTGCTGCCCTGAACTCGCTGATCGGTGCTGTCACCTACCACGAAGGTATTGGTCTGCGGTCGGTGTTTTTCCTTGGTGAGATGCGTGCGGATCCTGGGCCGGCCTTCTATCCTCTGGTCCTGCTGTTCCGGATGACGCCGCCTGTACTCCTTGGTCTAGCCGGCGCGCTGTTTGGCGCTTCACGCTCCAGACGCCGCGCCGCAGACGGCAATGCACGCCGGCTTCCGCGCTGGGGGGTGCTGGTGGCTCTGGTTTACGTGGTCGCGCTGACTGTGGCGGACAAGAAGTTTGACCGCTATATCCTCACGGTGATTCCGTTACTCACTCCGGTGGCTGCATCCGCCTGGTCGCAGGCCAAGTGGGGTTGGCGGTGGGTGGCCTTGGGACTGCTTCTGCTGCCTTGGGCGCTTGTTGCCGTAGTTCCTCTCCACTACGCATCCCCGCTCCTCGGCGGGCCTTGGGGTGCTCAGGCGATTGTTCCCTTGGGGTGGGGCGAGGCATCGGGGTTCGCGGCCCGCAAGCTGAATCAGCTGCTGCCTGCGCCGGAGGCGGCTACCGTTCTCACTGAGAATGTGGCAGGCACGGCGCCATTCTTCTCTGGTGAGACCTGGCCACGGACCGTTTCGACCGTGGGATGCACCGATGCCATCATCGGCCAGAGATCCAGCGTCCCCGAAGGCTATGCGGTGGCAGCGCGGCTTCATGTCGCCGGCCGGGAAGTGGCGACGATCTATACCGCTACACCGGCTGAGACTTCATCCCTGCCGCTGCTATCCGCCGGTCCGCTTCCCGGCCTATCGGCATCGGCGGTGCCTGAGGGGGCCACGCCGGATGAGCTCGTGGCCTGGCTCAATGCGACTGTGGATCCGGAGACGTCCTTCTTGTGGGTACACGCTCCACTGTGTTATCCGCTCGCCGAGGCTCAGCTTGAGATGCTCTTCGCTGCCGGTGAGGAGGCTGGGCGTCCGGTGTGCGAGCCCGCCTTGCCGGTGGGCGGCTTCGAGGCGGATCAATGCCGGCTGCCTGCGGTGATGTCTGCATCGGAGCCCTATCTGGCCCGTTTCGCCGGCGCGGTCGATCTGGTCAGTGTCGCGTGGGCCGAGCCGGTGCAGGCTCTGGATCCTTTGACTGTGCAGATGCGGTGGCTGCCCCATACGACGCTTGGGGAATCGGATATCTATCTAGCTCTGCAGACCGGTGACGGGGCGCAGGAGATCATCTGGGCCGATGGTGGGCAGCGTGTCGTCAATGGCTGGGGCTGGGCCGCGCCCGAGTGGCTGACCGGTACAGTCACTGACGGCGAGGCCTACGTCGCCATACCGCTGGATCTCCCACCCGGCACCTACACCCTGGTGATGTCGCTGGCCGGCTCGGACGGTTGGCTGGGGCTCACCCGCAGCGACGGCTCCTTTGGCGGCACCCAGTTGGTGTTGGGGGATGTGATTATTGAAGCCCCGCCATATCCCGCGCCGCAGCTTGGCCGGCTGATCGCTCGAGATGTTGAGTGGCCCGGGCTACACGTCATCGGTGTGGGACCGCCGGAGATGCAGTTGATGGCCGGGCAGGCGATGCAGTTCTCCCTGGGCCTGGAGCGTCGTGAGGGATCGTCTGCAGATGCCCTCGAGTGGGAATTGGTCTGTGGTCCAGTGCGACTTCAGGGAGGTCTTCTCCAATGGGCCCCGTCCGCCCCCGAAGCGTGGCCTGTCGGGCACCGGTATGAGGTGAAGTATGCGCCACTGCTTTCTCCTGACCTACCTGAGGGGAAATGCACGTTGGCCGTGTGGCCTGTGTCTGGCGATGGACTGCCGGCTGAGCATGGGGGCAGGTCTGAGACCAGCCCGTACGGGGCGGCGGGAGCTGATGCCGTCATCGTGGGCGAGATCTCTGTGCAGCAGCGCTCGCGGGATTTCGTGTTGCCGCGAGTGTTTGATATCCCGTTGGCGGTCACGGTTGAGGGATTCGGCGAACTTGTTGGCGCGGATCTGGCGGCGCTTGAGCTCCGACCGGGAGATGATCTGGATATCACGCTCTATTGGCGAGCTCTGGGGCCTGCGGAGGCTGACTATTCGGTCTTTGTCCACCTGGTCGCTCCCGACAACGGGATTCTGGCCCAGTCTGATGCCCGGCCGGATGGCGGCGTTGCACCGACAACCACATGGTCCGACGGCGAGGTTATCGTCGACCGCCACGTTCTGAGGGTGCCGGAGGCTGTGCCTGCCGGCGACTATGAGCTTTATGTGGGGATGTATGATGCCAAACGCGGCCCGCGGCAGGCGCTTTACGGGGCGGGTACGCGACTGGATGAGGATCGTGCAAAGCTCAGTCTGATTGAGATCCAGCCATAGCGCGGGCGTGGCTGCTTCTCAGGGCACCGGTCGCGGCGCTACGCGCCGCGTTTAGAAGCCCGGAGTCGTGTTACAGCTTCGTCCAACCGCTGCTTGTGTGCGTAGAGTTCCTCAAGAAGAGAGAGAACCTTGCCGTGCTCGTGATTTCTCAGATACTTGTAGTGGTGTAGAGCTTCCTCAATCACCTGAATTGCCATCTCAGTCTTGCCCATTTTCTCAAAGAGACGCCCGATAGCTGTGAGATTGTCCGCGATGCACCGTTGATCGCCCAGCTGGCGGCACATCTGGAGGCTGGCAGCAAAGCACTCCAAGGCGCTCTCAGGGCGATCCATCCGCTCCAGAATGAGTCCCTGTTCGCGCTCGACGATCGCCAGATTGTTGGGGTAGGCAAGGGCTTCGTAGTGCTCTTTAGCTGCCTGGCTGCATACAAGGGCCTGCCGGAGACTGAGGATTTCCCGGTAGGCGGTGGCCAGTTTGTAGAGACATGCTGCTTCTGCCTCCTGGTCTTTCTCCTCGCGGGCAATGCTGAGCGCCTGTCTGTAGCTCTCGATCGCGGCTTTGGGGTCGCTGAGTCGCTGCTTCACGTTGCCGGCGCGCAGCAGGACGTAGGCACGCTGGATTCCTGCTTCGTCAGGATCCAACGACTGGTAGACATCCTCGTAGACATCAAGGGCTGTGGAGAGCGGACCGTCTTCCAGTTTCAGTCTGACAAATGACTCGACCTCATCGCCGGTGCTCGGTCCGCTGTCGCTCGCGCTGAGCATCTGTTGCAGTAACTCCCTCGATAGGTCGGCCTGACCCTGTCGATCAAGCACTGGTGCGATAGTCTGGATGATCTGTGTTGCTGCTGCGATGTCCCCGACCTGCATCAAGTGATACTGCCACGCGTATGCTGAAGCCACTAACCGGGCCTTTCCCTCAGTTGTCTGCTCTTGTCGCAGCCACATGCCCAGAATTCCGCCGGCATCTCGCGCCAGCCAACTAATCCGGTCCTCTGCCCAAGTGGTTATGTTGCGCGCGAGCACTTGGCGTCGCGCAGCATCATAGTATGGCGCCGCGTAGTACCTGGCAGCCTGCAGATGGAGCGTTTTGAGCTCATCGTCACTCAGCCCGTCCAAGATGACTCGACGAACCGGGTCCGTTATCCTGAATTGCTGCGGGGCGTTGTCCGGGGCTACTGGTTCAGCCAGGCCGAAATAGAGCCAGTTCTCAATCAGTGGGCGGGCATGCTGGGCGGTGACCAGGGTGAGACTGGAGATGGTCTGCTGAGTGAATGGTTGCGTTAGGATGGACAAAGCCCGAAGAACTCCATACTCACCAGGATCCATCTGAGTCAAGATGTCCGCAACTAAGATGTTAACCCAGGTTTCCGGTGATCCAGACTCGGTCGACCTAAGTTCTCCGAGCGATTGCAGGCTATTGCCCAGGAGTAGCCATCGGTCCAGAACCTGGAGTGCTTGCGGATGTCCTCCAAGCTGTGCGTAGACGGCTCGCTTTTCTGCTGACGAGCTGGCCACTTGTCGCAGGATCGGCAGATGGTTGATCACCTGTGTGGCGTGCTGCAGCGATAGCAGCGGGAGCCGGATCTCTCTGTGGCGCTCAACTGCTGTGCCGGACAGGTCTTCCCAACGACGTTCGGCTGTGAAGAAGAAGAGCGCCTTGCCGGGCTCGCTGAGCAGTCCCAACAATACCTGGCGTAGCGTTTCGTTCTGTAGCCGGGCTGGGCCCTCTGGACGTGGATCAAACCATGTATCGAGGTCTTCAAAGACGAGCACGTAGCGTTTCCGTGCCAGGAGTTGCTGGGCCTTCTGCGCACGTTGGAAAGGGGCTTGATGCGCATCTAGCAGCAAGTCCGCTGCCTGTGGATCAGCCTCACGTAGGCTCGTTCTCCAGAAGTCAGCGATCTTGGCAAGGGCGGTCAGGGGACCGAGTTCTTGACGACAACGGATGGTCAGGACTGCGCCAGGTCTCACGGCAAGGTGCTCTAGGGTATACGACGTAAACACCCGTTTGCCGACCCCCTCGTTGCCCAGGATGTAGAAGATGCTGGCCTCTTCTCGGAGTGCCTTCCGGACGGCCTGGATTTCACGTGTACGTCCTACCAGTGGCGTCTTGGGCAGTTGGTCGATCGCCGTGTGGGTCTCGGAGGTCTCGTTCTGTGTGGATCCTGGGGACGGTGGCTGTATGAGCGTGAGATTTGCCGCTCTCTGAATTAGCGCCGGTACTCCCCACTCAAAGCGCTGCTTTCTGCCTTCTGTCTCCTGGTTGGCCTGCTGCACTGCTACGCGGGCCCTGTGCAAGCTCTCCTGGACGGTCTTACCTTGAGCGATGCTGCCGTAGAGCGTTCTGTAGAGAATCGCAGCTGTGGATGCGGAAAGGCTGGCCGGTACAATCAGCACGCCGGGGATCTCGTGGTCCACGAGCTCAGTGGCAACGCTCTGGAATGCGTCAAGAACGCCGACCTGGGATTTCCGGCAGGCGGCCAGGGTGAGGAGTCCGGGGGACTTCCCTTTGAGAAATCGGGGCAACTGCGTACCGCTCAGAAGTTCCGCTTGGCCGAGTCTGTCTTCAAAGCAAAGGAACCCCTGATGCTGCGATAGGTGGTATGTAGCATGTCCCACGTAGTGGATGATGTGGTAAGTTTTTTCGCCGGTTCTCTCGAGGAGCGCGCCGGACGTGGGCTCCGGCAGGATATCGAGCTCCGCCATGCCACGTGCAAGCCACTGTTCGAGGGACGTCTGAAGGGTCTCCAACTCCGCCGGTGCATCAATCGCCACCTGATCGGTTGGGGCAGCCACAATGGCCAAGATACGGAGCGGCGAGTCGGTAGAGGGCGCGGTGTCTATGGACGCTGCTGTGGATGGCCGGCGGCTGAGTAGCAGCTCGCCGGTCAGGCACGGGAAGTGTTTTCCGTCGAAGAGGTATTCCCAGGGCTGGCGTGCCAGTTGAGCCGCCTCAGGGGTGAAGACAAGGGTCAGTTGGTGGCTCGTCTCATCCGGGTGCTGGGCTATGTAGCTCTTCAGGACGGACCCATCGCCGAAGAGATTTCGGAAGAGTCGCCAGCCTTGGGCGGCTACCTGGGTTAGGCCGGATTCTTCCTTCAGAATGCGACCTAGACGATGCTTTTCCTCCGCGACCAGGCTATCCTGATCAATGAGCCAGAGAGGCCCCAGGTAGGTGAGGTGCATCGTTCCGTGCTGAAACTCGTTCCGTAGAATCTCTTGCCCGTCGCGGCCCGTGGTGACTGCAACGTAGTGATTCCCCAGTCTGTGGATCCTTACCTGAAGCTCAGGGCGCACCGGTCACTCCTTGCGAGTGTTGGTCATATTAGGGTCGGCGGGGGATTGCCTCGCCAACCTGTTCCCACCATGGCTGTCGGCACGAGTTCAACGCTGATGCTACTGGTGACCTCTGCTCGTTTCACGTCCTTTGAATGTCACATTGATGGGAGTGCCAGGGAAGGGGAAGATGTTACGGATGCAGTTTTTCAGGTACCGTTCGTATGAGAAGTGCACGAGATCCGGGTTGTTGACGTAGAAGGTGAACTGCGGCGGTGCCACCCTAGTCTGTGCGCTGAAGTAGATTATCAGCCGGCGTCCTCCACTGCTGGGCGGTGCGTGGTCCAGAAGTGCTTGCTGCACCACATCATTGAGCTGGACAGCGGGAATACGTTGATATCTGGCTTCGACAATCTCCTGTGAGGTTGGAAGAATGCGATTAACGTTCATCCCGGTGAGAGCTGACATGAAGAGCACCGGAATATAGTTGAGGAACTGCAGCTGTTCACGAACGTGGTCTTCGATGTCTTGTCGGAGTAGGCGCAGTTCCGGCTCGACGGCATCCCACTTGTTGACGAGGACGACGACGCTTACACCTTCGGCGACGGTCATACCGGCAATGTGGGCATCCTGCGCAGTTATACCTACCGTTGCATCGATCAGCAGTAGAGCTAGGTCAGCCCGTTTCAGGGCTCGGGCGGTCCGCAGTACACTATATTTCTCCACGCCCACATCGATCTTGCCGCGACGCCGGATGCCTGCTGTGTCCACCAGGATGATCTTCTGCCCTTCCCACATCATCTCTGTGTCCACCGCGTCACGCGTGGTACCCGGTACCGGGCTAACGATGGCGCGTTCTTCGCCCAGAAGACGATTCAGCAGTGAAGACTTACCCACGTTAGGGCGACCAATCAAGGCAATGCGGGTGGCTTCATCCTTGGGTCCCTCAGGCTCCTCAACACCTGGTAATCTGGCCACGATGGCGTCAAGCAGGTCACCGACCCCCATCCCGTGGATGGCAGAGAGGGTGCGCACCTCTCCCATACCCAGTTCGTAGAACTCATAAGCGGTCAACTCGCGGGCCTCGTTCTCCGCTTTGTTAGCGGCGACCATCACGGGTTTCTTGGACTTTCGCAGCAGGCCGGCTACTTCACGATCCGCGCCGGTGAGCCCTGTGCTGGCGTCGGTCAGGAATATGATCAGATCAGCTTCTTGAATTGCGACCTCGGCCTGTGCTCGGATCAAGGGGATGAATGCTTCGGAGTCTACCAGCAGCGGTTCTCTCTCAAGTGCGCGGCGCCCCGCCTCCACAGTCGCCGGGAGGATTTCGATGCCGCCTGTATCCACAATCAGGAAAGAGCGTCCATTCCATTCGGTTTCAGCTACAATCCGGTCGCGAGTGGTGCCCGGGATCTCGCTCACAACCGCCCGGCGCTCGCCGACGATGCGATTAAACAGCGTTGATTTGCCCACATTAGGGCGTCCTACAATAGCTACGAGTGGTTTCACCATAAACACTCCAAAACTCGGCGCTCCTCTAGAGCGTTCGTGCAAGATGAGCAACTTAAGTATACCTAGAATACCCAACGACCGCAATCTAACTTGGGGTCCGGGCGTGTTTCGGAATGCGGGCAAGTGCCTAGGAAAGGCTCGTCGCCAGCCTATCGGATTATCGCTTACCCCCCCCAAATGAAACACGCCCTGGAGCCTCTGTCGGGTCCGTATCCATTGGGCTTTGCCGGATGTGTGGGGAGTCGCGCGTTGATGCAATCGCCGCCGTGCCGTTTGGCATTTTTGTCCCCTTGTGGCACAATGGCCCCAGATCAACCATTATACCCTATCTGTGAGGTGCGGTTGAATGAAATGTGACATTGATCAACTGATGGCAGACCGGAACCTGGATGTGATTTTGGTTAGAGGAAAGGTTCTCGGCAACCCGCCCTTGTTCTATATGCTGAATGGTGTGCATCTCACCCAAGCTGTGGTTATCAAGAAGCGGGGAGAAGCGCCCACGGTGGTTGCCGGGCCTATGGACCGAGCTTCTGCCGCTAAGTCCGGTCACACGGTTGTCCTGACGACGCGTTACCGGTATGGTGAATTGCTCCAGCAACATGATGGAGATCCACTGGCTGCGTCGGTTGCCTACTATCGGAGGATCTTCGAGGATCTCGGGGTTTCTGGGCGTCTGGGATGCTATGGCTACCTGGATCAGGGGTATGCTTACGCCTTCCTGACGGCACTGGATGCGGCGACGCCCGATATCGAGATCGTTGGTGAAATCGAGGCGGACCTGATCCGCGTCGCTCGCGCGACAAAAGATGCTGATGAGGTTGCGCGCATCCGCGATGTGGGACGGCACACGGTCGCGGTGGTGAAGCAGACTGTGGCGTTTCTTCGGTCTCACGAGGTGGGGGACGGCGAAATCTTGCGCAAACCCGATGGTGATCGCTTGACAGTCGGGGATGTTCACGCCCGAATTGCTCGGTTGGTTGCCTATGAGGGGCTCGAAGATCCAGAAGGGTTCATCTTCTCTACCGGGCGGGACGCCGGTATTCCCCACAGCCGGGGAACGCTGAATGCCCCGATCCGCCTGGGTGAGTCGATCGTCTTCGACATTTTTCCACGGGAAATTGGCGGCGGCTATTTCTTCGATCTCACGCGGACGTTCTGTTTGGGTTACGCCCCTGAGCTGGTGGCCCGCTTGCACCGAGATGTTGTTGATTGTTTGACCGCGCTTGTGGCCGATGTGCGTGCCGGCGAGACGGCGCGCTACTACCAGCGCATGACCTGCGACTTCTTTGGTGGCCGTGGACATCCCACGGTGGCTGAAGACCCCGCAACACAGCGGGGTTATGTGCATGGAATCGCCCACGGTGTCGGGTTGGATGTCCATGAAGTTCCTCGATTCCACGATGATCCGAGCAACGGAACACGTCTGTTGCCGGGGCACCTGTTTGCGATCGAGCCCGGGCTCTACTATCCCGATGAGGGTATGGGGTGTCGTGTTGAGGATGTCTTGTGGATAGCTGAGGACGGTACAGTTCACAATCTGACCGATATGCCCTACGATTTAGTTGTGCCTATGGGGGCAGGCTTGGTCTAGAAGGAGCATTCTTATGACGATTCGCATTCTAGGCATCGAGACATCCTGCGATGAAACGGCCGCGGCTGTTGTGGATGGCGGACGCACCATACTCTCTAACATCATTGCCTCACAGGCTGAGTCCCATGCTCAGTACGGTGGTGTTTATCCTGAGTTGGCTTCGCGCATGCACGTTGAATCCATAGCCTATGTCGTGGAGCAGGCTTTGGTCGCCGCACATATTGGGTGGGACGACCTGGACGCCGTTGCTGTCACGTATGGCCCCGGCCTGCCGGGTTCGCTGTTGGTTGGTCTGAACTATGCAAAAGGCGCCGCACTCGCAACGGGCTTACCTTTGGTTCCGATCAACCACCTGGAAGGACATCTGTATGCACATTGGCTTGACACAGGTGCTGAAGGGAGTGCCGCGGGGAACCTGAGATTTCCTCTGATCGCCTTGATCGTCTCGGGCGGACACACCGACCTGGTTTTGATTCACGGCCACGGACGGTACCAGCGGCTTGGCAGCACCCTGGACGATGCCGCCGGAGAGGCTTTCGACAAAGTCGCCCGGATGCTGAAACTCGGGTATCCTGGCGGTCCCGCGGTTGAGGAAGCTGCGAAGAAGGGCAATCCTGCGGCGATTGATCTACCGCGAGCCTGGTTACCCGGCACGTACGACTTCAGCTTCAGCGGCCTCAAGACGGCTGTGTTGCGTATCCAGCAGAAGTATACCGGGCCGGTACCACCCCGCTTCTATGCTGACATGGCCGCGGCATTCCAGGAATCTGTTGTCGATGTCCTGGTTGAGAAGATCAGAGCGGCGGCGAAGGAATTTGGCCCCAATGCTATTCTGCTTTCGGGCGGTGTTTCGGCAAACGCGGCGTTGCGCGA
>Ga0210003_1002773_pt1 | contig 14571 bp, 16 predicted proteins | sample LantaG_FD_182804 | JGI IMG/M metagenome (GOLD analysis project Ga0210003, IMG submission 182804) | Deep subsurface microbial communities from Baltic Sea to uncover new lineages of life (NeLLi) - Landsort_02402 metaG (SPAdes) (version 2) | ecosystem: Environmental > Aquatic > Marine > Oceanic >... | reverse complement strand
TGGGGGGGCGGGGGGGGGGAAGCGGGGGAAGCGGGGGGAGGGGGGAAAGAGGGTGGAGAAGAGAGAGAGAGGCGGTCGACGCTCTCGTCGACGGATGCGCACAACGAAATCATTTCCTTTTGCCGCTCTCGTTCGTCACGGCCTTTTCTTTTTTTGACAATCAACCTCCGCGAGCAGGCTGCTTTTTTGTCGGCGGTGATGTTACAATAACAAGCAAAAGAAAAGAAGCAGAGGAGGCGAGGCTATGGGCGTCGATCTAGTTGAGGTGAAAGGATTGTTTGATCCGCTCGACGATGCGCCCCTTACCGCCACCACCTCCTCCACCGCCTCCTCCACCTCGTCGCCCGCGGCCCCCCTCCTCCTCCCCGCATGCAAAAAAGATGTTCACATGGCGTTTCGATCGCCAGACCTCCTGCGGCTTAGAAAGCGGACGGGGGCGTCCTTTCTGTTAAGCAGACGCTCTAACCAGCTGAGCTATGCGAACTGCGGGTGAAAAAAACTATTTTCTAGGGGATTATAGAGCTTTGAAATGGAAGAGGAAAAGGAGTGAACCTTTTTTGCGTTCATTGTCACCCGATTGCTATCGTCGCGGCACCGCACATAAAAAACAAACACTCTTGTGGGAGCCGATTGACGAGAGAGTAGGCGCGCGACAAAGGAAATCGCTTTCATCATCGACATGCGCTTTCGTCGTCGATGCCGTCGGCCGCTCGACCTCTTGTTCCTCCTCTCCTTCCTCCTCTTCCTCCATCACCTCCATCGCCTCACCTCCGACCCTTCGTCCGCGGAGGCTGCACGACCTCTACGGCTCCCTCTCCTCGAAGACGGAGATGGTAAAAAGCGGGCCAAGAGACGGCACGAGGCCTGCGGTATCAAAAGCGGACCCGGAGCGGAGAAAAACCGGAATTGGCAAGGAAAAGAAAGGAAACAAAAGAGGCTTCGAGGTCGAGAGTTGCTTTTTTCCGTCTTCGAGGTCCGTCGAGACTCGGGTTTTTTTCCGGTTTCGTTTCCGTTTTCGGGTTTTCTTCCTCTTCTTCTCCTTCTTCTGCTCCGACCACCACGCAGCCAAAACGGGGACGGCGAAGGCGACGCCTTCAACTCCCTCGCCCTGGGCGCCGCCGGTCGGTCGAGACTCGGGTTTTTTTTTTCGTTTTCGTTTTCCTTCTCGTTTTTTTCTTCCTTCGACTTTTCTTTTCTTCTTCGTTCTTCTTCGTCTCCTTCTTCCTCTTCTTCAGCTCCGACCACCACGCAGCCAAACGGGGACGGCGACGACGCTTCCACTTCCAACTCCCTCGCCCTGGGCGCCGCCGCGGCGCGCGCCCTCGCCTCGCTGGCCGCCGAGGCGCGTGCCGACGCCCCTCGGCCCTTTACTGGGACCGGAGAGTCGCGGTCGCGGTTGTCGCCGCCGCCGCCGGCGCCGCCCGGAGAAGCATCGCTGCTGGCTCCCTCGCCGTCGTCGTCGTCTTCGTCGTCGTGGACGTCGCAGTCGGGGGAAGAGGCGACGCGGCTCGCCTGAGGGGAAGAAGGCGGGTCGGAAGCGGCAGCAGCAGTCGCGGCGGCGGCGCGAGAGGCGGGAGTGCCCCAGGAAGCCGCCGCGCGGTCCGCGGCGCTCTCCGCAGCAGCAGACACCGCTTCCGCCACGGCAGCGGCGACAGCGGTCGCGGCGACCTCGGCCGACGCCCTCTCGGCGGCGGCGGAGGGGCTGCTCCCGGCCACGCCGGCCCTCTCCGGCGCGCCGCCGACCGCCGTCGCCGCCGCCTCGGCCTTCTTCCCGGCGAGATGGCTGTCGATCTCCAGCATCGCGTCGAAGCCTTCCCAGACCGAAGGGCTCCTCGGCCTTTCAGGCTCCTCGGCGTCCTCTGACGACCTGAACACCTCTAACGAGCACGTGCCGATCGTCGAGTCGGCCAAAGGCGGAGGGAAGGGCGGCGGCGGGGTCGAAGAAGAAGAAGAGGAAGAGTTGCTGTAACAGCTCGCGAGGTTTTTGACGCAGGGCACCCCAACGCGCGCGAGCTCCTGCCAGCGAGCCCTGCGCTCGCGCGTGTTGTTGAAGCCGTCGACGACCACGCTATGGCCCATCATCAGCGCCTCCAGCACCGCGTGCTCGGCTCGCGTGGATGCAGAAGACGAAGGAGAAGGAGAAGAAGGAGAAGGAGAAGAAGAAGAAGAAGAAGAAGCGCTCTCGTCTTTCCCCTCTTCCTCTCCCTCTTTGACCACAAGCCACCCGACGCCGCCGAGGAGGCTCCCCACATAGGACTGACCCGAGCCCGGGGGACCGGAGAGCACGATCAGGCCTTGCCCGTCCTTGGGGGGGAGGGGAACGGCGCCGCGGGGGTCGCTGTTGGGGTCGAACGGGGCCGGAGAGCGGGTGGGGCCGGGAGGAGCGGAATCGGGAGGAGGGCTGGTGCTCGAAGCGGAAGCGCCGTCTCCACCCTCCTTCTTCTTCGTCTTCATCTTCTTCTTCTTGTTGTTCACGGCCGAAGCGGACGACGCCGGCGCGCTTTCGTCGCCTTCGGCAGTCCCCGTCGTGCCCGGAAGAGAGGAAGACAGCTGGAACTTCTTCAGCGCGGCGTCGCCGAAGCAGGAGGATTTTTTTGCTTCGTCTTCGGCCCTGGCCTCCCTCTGCCTTGGCTTGGCCTTCGGGCGCCTCTCCTCGCGGAGCTCGGCCAGCAGCTTGCGCAGCTTCTTCAAGTCATCAGCGTTCCGGTTCTTGGGCAGCTTCCCCGGGCACGACGAGGAACCCTCCTTGTCCGTCTCCTTCTCCTTCTTCGTCGTCGTCTTCGGCGTCGCCGCCGTCGCGGGTCCAGAGGAAGAGCGAGAAGAAGAAGAAGAAGAAGAAGGAGGAGGAGCAGCAGCAGCCGTCGCGCCAGATACCTCGCCCTCCGACGCGCAGTCCGCGCGCTTCACAGGCTCCGCTGCCTTCGCCGGCACACCCGCGGCGGTGGCCTTGGGGGCACGCGGCTGTGCGGGGGCCAGAGCGGGCGAGGGCGTCGCCTTCGTCGCCTTCGGCGCCTTTGTCGCCTTCTCCGACTGCTTCGACTTCTTCGACTTCTTCGCCTTCGAAGACGAAGGCGAAGAAGACGACGACAGCGAAGAGGCCCCCTTCGCGCACACAGCGGCACCCGCGCCAGGGACGGGAGCAGCAGCAGCAGCAGCAGCAGCAGTAGGGGGCCTGCGGGCCGCGGGCTGGTACTTGCGCTGCATGCCGTTGTTGAACCCGGTGAGCTGGCTCATGAGGACGGCGCGGTAGGACTTGGGGGTGGCGACCGTCGCGGAGGCGGCAGCCGACGTCGTCGTCGCGCAGACAGAGGACGACGACGAGGCAGGGACCGCGGACGAGAGCAGGGCAGAGGCCGCGGACGACGACGACGAGGCTGGGACCGCGGACGACGACGACGAGGTCGAGCGCGACGACGAGGCCGAGCGCGACGACGCCGCCGTCGTCTTCTGCGAGGAAACAAGGGAGAGCCTCCCGTTCTCCATTTTCACCCAAAGCCCTGTGTCCCACATGGCCTTCTGGTGCTGGCCGAAGTAGACGGTGGCGCCTTTCTTGGTGGGGTTCTTGTAGGTGGAGGGAGAGTAAGCAGTCATCTTGAAGTTTTTTTTTTTGTTTTTTTTTGTTTTTTTTTTGTTGGTCGGAGTTGCCCAAGGGCAGGAAAGTTGGCTGGAGAAGAGGATTTAAAAGGGAAAAAGACAATTGATGGAGAGGGGGGTGACTTAAAAACGAAAAAAGGCATCGGGGAACGCCAGGGCCCTTGCGGCGTCGCGGCGGGGGTGGTAGGGGCGGAAGAGAGGGAGGCGTGGTGGTGAGAGGAGGTCGTCGAGAAGGAGAGCAGCGGCGGCAAGCGATAGAGAAAAGAAGAGAGAGAAAGGAGAGGAAAGCTTATTTCTCTCTTTCTCTCCTCTCTCGATTCCGATGCACCGAACATCCTCATCCTCCGCCGCGCCGATTAGCCACTTCCACACCACGCTTGCCACTCTCAGCTCCAAGAAACACCTCCCAGCGACCTCTGAGCGAAAAGAGGAGAGAGCATGAAGGTAGGGAAGCAGGTCGAAAAGGTAAAAGAAGGAGTCAAAGCAGAGGCGAAGGAACCCGTCTCTCTTTTCAAACGCGCGGCTCCGATTGCCCGCCCTCATCACTCCAGATCAATTTTGACCCCCTTCCACCCCAGCTGCTTCTCTACTTCAACTCAGGGGAGCTAGAGCGTTTCGAGTTTGTGTCTAGCTGCAAAGGGGGGCGCGAAACGATGCGCACAAGAGGGCCCGAGACGGTCGAACGATAGAAGAAGAAAGAAAGACGGCAGCTCTTTCTCTTCTTTTTCTCTTCGCTCTTTTTCCTCGATTGACGATCACGAAAACGAATTCCGATGCTTGGGATGCCGATCGGAATGCGTCACCGTTGCCTCCTTTCGCGGCCCCCTTTCAACTCGGAGGGCACGAGAGAAGACACGAGGTGACGTCTCCGCGGAATCAATGAGCAAAATGAAGGACAGCAAGCGCTCGAAATGTTACTGCGAAAGGGCTCAAAGAAAAAGGCAGCAGAGAAGAAGACGAAAATCGACGGCGACGGCGAAGAGCAAAGGGCAGGAGCAAACATTGCAATTCGACTTTTTTCAAATCCTCGCTCGCGCCTCCCAAGGCCTCGCTGGTCTCTCTCCCTCTATCCGCACGCAAAGTCAACCATCTTTGCAGTGCAGTCGTGGTGTTTTGGGAGGGGACGAGGGGTAGAATAACCACCTGCGATAGCTCTTCTTTTCGCTCAAGCAATCGTCGCTGATTTCGATCACGCCGCGCCTCTCGAGCTAGCGGCTCGCTTTCTCCTCTCTTCTCTCTCCCTCGTCCTCCTCCCTCTCCTCCCCAGCTCTAGCCTTGGACCAGCAGCCCCACCACCCAGCACCGCGAAAGAGACCAGGCCACCGTCAAAAAAACAAACGTACCTCGAGAAGGCGGTGAAGCGGAGGACGGGTGGTCGAAGGCGGAAGAGCTGCGAGAAAAGAGTGAAGTTTTTTTCTCACACTAGAGAAAAGAACAAACCCTTCTCCGTTTACCATCTTGTTTCAATGCCCCTTCGAGCGACACCACTCTGAGGCCGGAGTGCCATTTCGAACGCAGCCAGCTATGCTACAGGCTCTTGTAATCCTCTAGCGCCTCACAAGGTCAGAATTTCGAGCCAAACTCGAAAAATGCTCATGTCGACCGAGGTCGTTTCCAATGCAGACTCTCTCGATTGAAAAATTTCGACAAAGAGAAACGAAAACGCCGGAGAGAGAGGGGGCGCCGCCCGAAACGACAGAGAGAAAAAAAACCTCGCCCCATTTCTGTTGTTTTGCTTCGTTCGAGCTTTCTCGAAGAAGCCACGCGAAAGATCGAAACGCGTTCGCGCGCCTCGCCCCCTCGATACGACTGTTTTCTGTTCTTTCTGTCTGTTGCGTTACAAGAGCTTCTCTTCTGTGAGCTCGTTGTACTTTGAACTGCAGAGAGGAGCGCGCGAGCGGCAGAGAAAAGAAAGACAGTTGAAAGCATCGAAACAGCGACGACGACGAAGAAGAAAAAAAAAACCAATTCGATGCCGCCGTCCTCGCGGCCTGGTGGAGAGACTGGTCGTGATGCGGTGTCGCTCGAAGGTAGGATACGATGATCTTGTTGCTTCCCCTGGATCGGAATTGGGGGTGGAAACGCGCGAGCGGGGGTGCAAGGGGGGTGTTTGACGATGCCTTTGAAAAGAGAAAACACCCCGCTGGCCAATTTCTTCCATCGGGTTTTTGGAACAGAGCGTAGCGAGCTTGCGTGGTGCTGTTTTTCGCTATGCTCTCGACCGAGGGGCCGGATCGATGTGCTGCCGCGCTAGCGAACGGGGCTTGGAGATCATGCGAACATGGGAGGAGCTGGCGGGAGAGAGAGCTGGCGAATCGCATTCAGCTAGGTGTCGACGTTTTTTTCTTTCTTTCTTTCTTTCTTCGTTTTTTCTCACCTCGACGTTTTTCATCTTTCAAAACCAAACCAAACAGGCGAGCCCGCCGACCCCTCCGCCGCCGCGACGCTGCCCTCGGCGTCTTCTTCTACAACAGATAATGCTGCGAGACAGCCTTCTACTACACCAGCGGTGACCCAAAACCCTTTTGCGGCAACAGAAGACCAACAGCGAGAGCAACACGAGCCCAAGGCCGAAACAACTTCCAGCTCTGACCAATCTCAACCCCAACCCCAACCTCTACCCGAAGCCCCTCTCCCCGCTCTCTCCGAGTGCCGCATCTGCCTCGAGTCGGGCACGCCCGAAACGCTCGTGCGCCCCTGCGCCTGTGCCGGAACCGTCGCTTGCGCGCATTTGAAGTGCCTGCAGGCGTGGGTTGTCGAGAGAGGGGGGCTGCTGCGCTGCGAGATCTGCGGCGGCGGATACAGCGCCGAGGTGCTGCCTGCGCTGGCCGAGGCCGCGGCGAGGGGCGAGGCGAGGCAGAGGGAGCAGCAGGCCGCCGCGGCGGCCGCGGCGGCAGCTGCGGCGGCGGGGTTCCACGCGAACAACGGCGGCTTCGGGTTTGGAGGAGGAGTCGCATCAGAAGCGGCGAACAACGACAACGCGGCCAACAACGCCTCGTCCTCTTCTTCTTGCCTCGGGGGCTCGAGGTCGAGGGCGTGGGTGGCCGCGGCGGTCGTTTTTGTGGTGGCTCTGGCGCTGCTGTATGTGGTGCTGTTCGTCGGAGGAGAGCACCAGCCCAAGTGCGTTTTCGTTGAGTTGTTGTTGCTGATGGTGGTGGGAGAGGGGAAGAAGGAGAAACACGAAGAGGAAAACAAAATCGCTCACGAAGAAAAAAAATCCAAAAAACTTTTCCTTAAAAACACCAGCTACTGGGCCGTGCTGCTGCTGCGGATTCTGGCGTTCGTGCTTCCTGTTTATCTTATTTTCCAAGCGTGCCTGACGTTCAGGAGGTACCGGGTGTCGAGGATGAGCTTTGGTGCGGCGAGCGGCGCGCGCCGCGTGAACGGTGGGGGTGTTGGCGGAGGAGGAGGAGTTGGAGGAGGGACTCCGAGGAGCAGCTCGGAGCGGCGGCGGCGCGGCCGGTCGCGGCGCGCTGCGGCGGCTACCACCACTGACACCACGACCACTGCCACCGAGGCTCCGAGGAGGGGCGACGAGGCTGTTTGAAGGGGGGGTGGGGGGATGGGTGGGAGGTGGAAATGTAACAAAAATGATGGAATAAGAATTGTGAAACAAAAAGAGGAAGAAAATCTTGTTTATATATTTTCGTTCGTTTTTTTTTTCTCCCTCCTTCCGCCTCTCTCTCTCTCACAAAAAAAAATGCGACCACGTCCTTGCTCCCCGCTTCCGCCGTCTCATTCCCTCTCCGATCAGTTCCCCTCTTCGATCAAAGAGCTCATCAGGCACAGAAACAAACGACACCAAAAAGCGTTGATAGAAGGAGAGACGAGCTGCTCTCTTTGTTTTTTCGTTTTTCCTCGTAACCGACGCACGCGCCTCTGCTCGTTTTCTTTTCTCGCCCGGCTTCTCTTCCGCGGCTCTGTCCACCCGCTTCCACTTCCGCTTCCTCGATCCTCTTCTTCTGTTCTGAGAGTCATCGCACTGGGCTCGAAAGAAAAAAAGAGACCAGAAAGAGCTCCCTTCTACGAAGAAAAGAAACAGACAAACCATGTCGACCAAAACGAAAGACTCGATCTTCGCAGAGACGCCAAGCGGCCACCGCCGCCGCCGCTCGTCCGTCTCCCCTGCCCTCCGCACCGTCTTCGCCAACGATAGGGTCTCGAACGAGAGGTTCCGGTACTCGGTGAGAGTAGAGAGGCGGTTTTTTTGGCGGTGTTTGTGGAAAAGAAGAGAGGGAAAAAAACGCAGGCGTTTTTTTTTTTTCCTCGAGTGTCGTTTCTTCTCTCTCTGCTCTTTCTCTCTCAAAAAAAAAAAACGCTTCAACTTCCCACCTTTTTTTGTTCCTTCCCAAACGACAGTCCAACGCCCTCCGCACGACCAAGTACACGCCTCTGACGTTTTTGCCCAAGGTGAGGAAGAGAAAGAGATAGAGTTGGGTGATCGAGTGTCGAAAGCGGTCGCCGTGGCGTTGAGAGAGCGGAAGCGAAAAAAGCCGGTTTTTTTTTTGTCGTTCATGTTTTTGAAGAAGAAAAAAGAAACGCCTCCACTCACCTTTCTTTCACCTCCTCCTCCTTCCACCCCGCCCCGTCAACCCCCACCCACCCCAATCATCTCTTACTCTCCCTCGCAGGGTCTCTACGAGCAGTTCCGCCGCGTCGCCAACCTCTACTTCCTCCTCATCGCCGCGCTCTCGCTCACGCCGGTGTCGCCCGTGTCGCCCGTCACCAACATCGTGCCGCTGGTGCTGGTGATGGCTGCCTCGCTGGCCAAGGAGGCCTTCGAGGACGCGCGCAGGGCGAAGAAGGACCGGCAGGTAAGGGAAAATGATTGGAGTTGGAGTTGGAGTTGGAGTGGAGAGAGCGCGCGGAAGGGAGAAAAGAACACTTTCGTCGCGCGAGAGAGAAAGAGAGACGGAAAAAAAACTTCTTCTCTTTTGCTCTCTCTCACGCCCTCAACTTGCACCCCATAACTTTCTCTCTCTCTTTCTCCACTTCCCCAAAACCCTCCCCGCCCTCCCATCAGATGAACGCCCGCCCGGTAGACGTCCTCCGCGGCGGCTCCTTCGCGGCGACGCCCTGGCGCGACGTGCGCGTCGGCGACGTCGTCCGCGTGCGCGACCGCGACGCCTTTCCCGCGGACCTGGTGCTGCTGAGCAGCAGCGCCACGGGGAGCGGTGGGGGTGTAGACAGCAGTGGCGGCGGCGAAGCCGCTGCTGCTGCTGAAGGCGGCTCGACCTCTGCTGCAGGGAACAGCGAGCAAACCTCATCTTCTCCTTCCTCTTCTCCTCCCTCTTCTCCTTCCTCTTTCCCGACCGGCGTCGCCTTCGTCGAGACCGCCAACCTCGACGGCGAGACTAACTTGAAGATGCGGCAGGCGCTGCCGCAGACGGCGGTCCTGCTGAGCGCCGCGGCCATCTGCAGGGCGACGACCGGCGGGGGTGGGGGTGGTGGAGGTGGTGGGAGTGGAAGTGGTGGCGGAGGAGAAGCTTCTTCTTCGACATCGACTTCAGCTCCCGCGACACTTCCTCCTCCTATTCCTCCTCCTCCCTCTGCCCTCCGCATCGAGTGCGAGCAGCCCAACTCGGCCATCTACCGGTTCCAGGGCGTTCTGGTGACCCCGGAGGGAGAGAGGCTGCCGCTGTCGCCCAACCAGGTGCGGGGGAGAGTGGAAGAAGTTTTTCGAAGATTTTTTTCGTTTGCTTTTTTTTTCATTCCTTTCAGCCTCTTCCCGTCTTTCTCTTCCCGCGCCCTCTTTCCCCGCCGAAAGCGATCCCTCCCGCGCCATCCAAGATCACGAAGATACATTTCCAACCTCCCTGGCTGCTCAAATCAACCAGTCAGCTTTGTTTAGTCTCGTCGGGAATAAAAACTCCCCCCATCCCAAGCTGCTTTTTCTTCAACCCTATCAACTCAAATCGTTACGTTTTCTTTCTTTTCAAAACCCTAAAAACTCACCTCTTTCTTTTTTGGTTTTCTTTTCTTATTCAACCCCCCCACACACACACCGCACACCATCATCCCAGCTCCTCCTCCGCGGCTGCGTCCTCAGGAACACGGCCTGGTGCCTCGGCGTCGTCGTCTTCGCCGGAGGGGAGGCGAAAGTAGCACAAAACGCCACCGCCGTTCCCTCCAAGCGCTCGTCGCTCGAGCGCCGGTTCGACAAGCTCGTCGCCGGCGTCTTCGTTGTCCTGGGCTCCCTCGCCGGCGTCAACGCCGCAGCGGGGGCCTACTTGTCTCTCGACCCCAAGATGTGGTACCTGGCTCTCGGGGAGAGTGGCGAGAGAGCCTCCACGAGGGCGCTCTTCGACGTCGCCGCCAACCGCGCCCTGGTCGCCGGCACGACTTTCCTGACCTCCGTGGCCCTCTACTCGTCGCTGATCCCGATCTCACTCTACGTGACGATCGAGGTCGTCAAGTACGCGCAGGCCGCGGTCTTCATCTCCGGGGACCGCCTGCTCTACGACGCGCAGTCCGACACGCCCGCCACAGCGAGGACCAGCAACCTCAACGAGGACCTGGGCCAGGTGCGGTGGCTGCTGTCGGACAAGACGGGAACGCTGACGTGCAACCGGATGGACTTTTTCGGGTTCAGCGTCGGCGGGGAGATGTACGGAGGCGGGGGTGGAGGTGGTGGTGGTGGAAGTGGTGGGGGTGGAATTGGTGGAGTTGAAGGTGGAGTTGCCTCTTCTTCTTCTCCCTCTTCTGCTGCCGCCGTAGCCCCCCCTCCCTCTTCCTCTGCTCCTCCTCCCACCAATCCATCGTCATCAATCACCCCCTCCAACCTCCGGTCCAAGTTCCACGACCCTCGCGTCTCGGCCGGCGCCTGGCTCTCCCTGCCCGACGCCGCGGCGATCGCGGCGCTTATGCGCGCGCTGTCGCTGTGCCACACCGTCGTGACCGAGGAGAACGAGGAGAAGAAAGAAGAAGAGGTAGGGGGAGGAGCAGGAGGAGGCAAGAGCGTGAAAAAGCAGCAGCAGCAGCAGCAGCAGCAGCAGCAGCGGAACAGCAGCTTCCTCGCCCGCGCCGCGCGCCGCCTCCCGGGCAGAGTGGACCCCGCTGTGAGCCTGACCCCGCTCTCTGCTGCTGCCGCTTCTTCTTCCTCTTCTTCGGCAGCGAAGCGCATCACCGTGACCTACCAGGCCGCCTCCCCGGACGAGGTGGCGCTCGTCTCGGGCGCGGCCCAGCTCGGCTTCCCGCTGCTGAGGAGGACACCGACGGGCGTCGTCGTCGGCGAGCCCGCCGTGGTTTCTTCGTCGATTTCTTCTTCATCATCACCTTCTCCTTCTTCTTCTTCGTCGTCATTGACCTCTCCACCTTCCACCACCACCACCACCGTCGAGCGCTCCTACGACGTGCTTGCCGTGCTCGAGTTCTCCTCGGCGCGCAGGCGGCAGTCCGTCATCGTCCGGCCCGCGGGTGCGCCCGCCGACGCAGACTGCGAGCTCATCTGCAAGGGCGCCGACGCCGCGCTGGGCCCGCTGCTGCTGAGGGGCGGTGACAGCGGCGACGGTAACGGCGACGCTTCTACGATCTGGAAGATGACGCAGAGGCACCTGGAGAAGTTTGGGGGCAGCGGGCTGCGGACGCTGTGCGTGGCGTCGCGGTGAGTTGGAAGTTTTTTGTTGAAGTTTTTGAAGTTTTCAATTTATCTTTCTTTCTTCTTCTCACCTCTTCCTCCTCCACCTCTTCCATCACCACCACCTCCACCCTACCTTCAGCACGATCCCAGCCGCAGAGTATGGCGCCTGGGCCCCGCTCTTCTCCGCTGCCCGCCTCCGCACCGACCCGGGAAGGGAGCACGCGATCGAGCTCGCCTGCGCCCAGCTCGAGCAAAATCTGGCCTTACTAGGAGCCACCGCCATCGAGGACATGCTGCAAGAGGGCGTGGGAGACGCCATCGAGACCTTGCGGAAAGCCAACATCGCGAACTGGGTCCTGACGGGAGACAAGATGGAAACGGCGGTCAACGTGGGCTTCAGCTGCAGGCTGCTGCACCAGGCGCAGCGGCGCGTCGAGATCGCTCCGAGGTTCGTGCCGCCGCTGCCGTCTGGCGCCGGGGCGGGAAGCGCCGATGACCTAGAGGAGGCGGACAGGGTGATGGGTCACGACGTGGTGGCGCAGCTGGAGGACGCACTGGCCGAGGCGGAGATGGAGGAGAAGGTTGGTGGTGGAGAAGAAGAGGTGGAGGGAGAAGAAAACAAGCCGTCGTCGTCGTCGAGTTTCTTCTCCTTCCTCTCCAGGTGTCGCCACGCGCAGAGGGCCGTCGCCGACGCCAACGCTGCTGCTGCTGTTTCTCCTGCAGCTCCAGTTCCCCTCTCCAAAAATGTCCTCCCTCGCGCCCTGGTCGTCGACGGCGCCGCGCTCGCCTTCCTCCTCACCGACGACGCGCGCTCCCAGGAGCTGCTCTCGCTCGCGCTGCGGTCCGAGGCAGTGGTCTTCTGCCGCGTCAGCCCGCTGCAGAAGGCGCTGGTCACCAAGCTGCTGGTCAACCACGGACCGAAGATGACGACTATGAAGGGGAAGAGTAGTACTGGTGGAACAGGAAATGGAGGGAGCGGTGGAGGTGTCGCCCTGGCGATCGGCGATGGCGCCAACGACGTGGGCATGATCCAGGCCGCGGCGGTCGGCGTCGGCGTCGCCGGGAACGAGGGGATGCAGGCGGTGATGGCCGCGGACTTCGCCGTGGCACAGTTCCGGTTCCTGGTGGACCTGCTGCTGGTGCACGGGCGGTGGAACTACGAGCGGGTGGCGCTGGTGATCTGGTGAGTTTGAAGTGGAAGCGGAGAAAGTTTTTTTTCTTTTTCTTCGACCCGCGCGAGAGGATTTTTTTTCGTTTTTTTTCCCTCTCAGTCACCTCTTTCCTCTCCACCTCCCCCCAACCCCTCCACCTCCCAACCAACCCAGCTACTTCTTCTACAAGAACGCCGTCTACACCCTCACCCAGTTCTGGTTCAACGTCTTCGCCGCCGCCCACTCGGGCCAGCGCCTCTACGACGACTGGCACCAGTCGCTCTTCAACCTCGTCTTCACCGCCTGCCCCGTCATCGTCGCGGGCTTACTCGAGCGCGACGGAGGGAGGAAGACCGCGGCGCTGGCCGCCGCGGTCGAGGGGGGCAGGCTGTACCGCAGGACGCAGGACGGGGTGCCGATGGGCCCGAGGGCGCTGGCCGCGTGGGCTCTGAGCGCGCTGTGGCACTCGGCGGTCTGCTACGCCGTGCCGGCCTTTGCCTTGGCCGGCAGCAGCTTTGGCGGCGGCGACGGAGAAGCTTCGAGCTCGAGCTCGAGCTGGAGCTCGCTCCGCACCCTGGGCCTCGCCGGCGGTGGGCCGCACGCCTCCTCCGAGGGCCTCTGGCAGACCGGAACCTTGGGCTTCACGCTGGTCGTCCTGGTCGTCAACCTCAAGCTGCTGGTCGCCTCGAGGGCGCACACCTGCTGGCACGCCGCGGTCGTCGCTCTGTCCGTCGGGGCCTACGTCGCGTACCTCGTCGTCTACTCCTCTCTCTCTCCCGCCGGTGCAATCCTGTCGAGGATCGCCCCCTCCACAGCTGTCTACGGTGTCGCAGAGGAGCTGGCGAGGAACCCTGCGGCGTGGGTGAGCCTGGTCGTGGGCACGGCGGCGTGCCTGCTGCCGGACCTGGCTCTGAGCTCGGTGGCGTCGAGGAGGAGGTTGAGGAAGGGAGAGGCTGGAGAGCAAGAGGAAGGGAGAAGCGGTTCTGCTGCTTCTGCTGCTGCTGGCGTCTCCGTCGTCGTCTCGGGATCGCGCAGCAAAGGCGGACGCAGCAGCAGCAGAAATAGCAACGGGAGGCTCAAGGCAGGATCCAGCGCCGAAGGAGGAGAAGAAGCGGCGGCTTCCTCTTTCGCCGTCGCCGCCGAGAGCTCTCCGCCGGCGGCAGCTGCTCCGGCAGCTCCGCTCTCTCAGCTTGTTTCTTCTTCTTTGGGCCGCCCTCCGCTCCACCCCCTGCGCTCCGTCTCGCTCCAGGCCAGAATCAGCGAGCAGCAGAGGGACGCGGCTGGCGGGAACACCTCCAGCAACTCTCGTGCCGTGCGCCCCTCGTCGGCCGCTGCTGGTTCTGGTTCTTCTTCTTCTACTTCTTCGTCGTCACCTTCCTCCACTCCCTCCTCGGCCCGCCACACGGGCTACGCTTTCGACCACCCAGGTGTGTGTGTGTGAGAGAGAGCTTGTTTTTCTTTAATTCTCATTTCATTCTCGAGAAACTCCCGTTTCCAAAAAAAACTCACTCCTCCCGAATTCCACCCCACTCCACTCCACTCCGCAGGCTTCGAGTCCTTCTTCGCCGACGAGGCAGAGCGCGAAGTGCGCAGGACGACGTCTCTGAGCGGCAGGGTGAGCGGAGGAGGAGGCGCAGGCGGAGTTGGAGCTGCTGTCGCTGCGGGTGCCTCCGCTCCTGCAAACGACGCTGCTGCCGCCGCTGCTGCTGCCGCTGCTGCTGCTGCTGCCGCTTCCTCCGCGGCCGCGGCGACCACCTCCTCGTCCTCGAACAGCGGGGAGGCCTTGCCCTTGCCGCCCACCAAAGACACGGGCACGCAGCTCCAGCTGCAGCGGCTGAGCAGTACCGGGAGGAGGTACACGGCCACGGACGCGCTGGACCTGGCTTGAAAGAGAGAATCAGAGAGAGAGAGAGAGAGAAGAGAAGAGAAGAAGATGAAAGAGAGAGAGAAGAAAGCTAAAAATCTTCTTCTCTTTCCGCAACAAACAAGCGACCCCTCCCGCCCCCACTGTTTCTGCTTTTATTTCCACCTCCCCTTCCCACGCCCGCGCTGCAGCTTTGATTTTCGTCTTTTTTCCTTGTTTTCTAGTTTTCTTTTCCGATGTTAATGCATTGATTTTATTCATGCATTTGACTTCTTTCGTTTTTTTTTCAAGTTCAAACTAAAAACATTTTTTTTCTCTCTCTCTCTCTCCTGCGGCCCCGCTCTCTCTACAAGTCTTCGACCTCGCGGGCTAGGTCAAAGACT
>Ga0210003_1002772_pt1 | contig 14574 bp, 9 predicted proteins | sample LantaG_FD_182804 | JGI IMG/M metagenome (GOLD analysis project Ga0210003, IMG submission 182804) | Deep subsurface microbial communities from Baltic Sea to uncover new lineages of life (NeLLi) - Landsort_02402 metaG (SPAdes) (version 2) | ecosystem: Environmental > Aquatic > Marine > Oceanic >... | reverse complement strand
CGAACTTGGCGAGCCTGCCGTCCTCCGAGGCCACCGCGGAGGCGTCCCCCGTCCATCGGGGGTGCACGGTCGGGTCCTGGTGTGGTTTTGGTTTTTGGTTTTTGGTTCCGTGGAGGAGGAGGAGGTGAGAGAAGAAGAGAAGAGGAAGAGACGGAAAAAAAAAACGGCCGCCGCTTTTCTTTTGATGATCGAAATGCAAAAAAAAAAAAAAAAAAAAAAAAAAAAAAAAAAAAAACTCTTTTCCTCCCCTTCTTTCCAACTCACCACAGACAGCATCACGGGCTTGGTCGCCGGGGCCACGGTCTCGATCGTGATGGACGCGCCATTGCGCAGCACGAGCGTGGCCGTGCGCACCAGGGGGTGGATGCCACGGCGCGGCATTTGTTCTTTTTTTAGAGGCGATTTTTTTTCAGATCGGCGACGTAAGTGGGGTCTGAGCTCAAAACTCTCTTCTCTCGAAAAAAAAGAAAGAAAAAAAACGACGAAGCGCTGCTCAGCTGCTGCTGCTGCTTGCTTCCCTCCCTTTCTCCACTTCCTCGGCGCGCGTCTGCCTCGCGTATCTTTCTTTCTCGATGCCGCGACCGCCGATGCAGGCGCTCTCGTCGCCGCCCGTGGCCTCGTGCTCGGGCCGCGGTGTCGTCGCTAGGGCATCGTCGTCGTCATCTTCGTCGTCGACGTCGTCGGGAGCGGCAGCAGCCCCGCTCCTCCCATTGCCGTCGCTGCGTTGCAGGTGCGCACTTTTTTGAGTTTGTTTTCTCGTTGCTTTTTTATCGATCGAGATGGCGGTGAGGATGTGAGACCATTATGCACGCTCCTATCCAAGCGGATTGAGATGAGAGGGTCTGGATGCGTCGGCGCGAGCGGCATGCGAGGGAGAGAAGCAAACACACGCTGCCGCTTGGTCTCGACGTTCTCCGTCCGTCGTCGTGGCCAACAAAAAAGAGAGAAAGAGAGAGCGCGCCCGCTTTCTCTGGCTCTTGCGCCTCACCCGCCGTGATGCGTCTCCATGCTGCTGCAAACACGCCGGGCTCTTGTGCTCACCTCCTCCTATCCACGGGAAAAACAAAACAAAACCCTCGCAAAACACAGGGCGCCCTCGGCGAGGAAGATCCATCATCAACGCCGACGCAACGACGACGATTGGTCGTCGGTGGTCGTCGCTGCTGCTTCTTCGACCTCGTCGTCCTCCTCCTCCTCCTCCTCTCCTTCTCAACAACCTTCCTCTTCCTCCCGGGTCCTGCGCCCGCCCTCTGCCGTCGCGCCGTCCCCGACGTCAGAGGAGGCGGAGAAGGAAGAGATGCCTCCTTCGTCTTCGTCGCTGCTGGCCTCGACCTCGTTCGCGTTCACGCCCCCGAGCGAAGGGTTGGGTTCCTCTTCTTCAACTTCTTCTTCTTCCTCGCCTCCTGTGCAGCAACGCCCCTGGCTCCCGGACGAGCAGGGCCGCAAGGTCGGCGTCCTGCTCTTGAATTTGGGTGGACCCGAGACCTTAGAAGACGTCCAGCCTTTCCTCTACAACCTCTTCGCCGACGACTCGATCATCCGCCTGCCCGCGGCGGCCCGTTTCTTGCAGAGGCCGCTCGCTCAGCTGATCTCGACTTTGCGCGCCCCCAAGTCCGCAGAAGGGTACCGCGCCATCGGCGGCGGGTCTCCTCTGCTCCGAATCACCATGGAGCAGGCTACGGCCCTCGAAAAGGCCCTGGCATCGAGGGGCACGGACGCCCGCGTTTATGTGGGCATGCGCTACTGGAAGCCCTTCATGGAGGACGCGGTCGCGAATCTCAGAAGCGACGGCGTGACCGACCTGATCGTGCTCCCTCTGTACCCGCAGTTTTCGATCTCGACCTCCGGGAGCTCTCTGCGCCTGCTCGAGGCGATGATGGACGCCGACCCTGCGCTGGCCGGCATGCGCCACGCCGTCGTTTCCAGCTGGTACTGGCGCCGGGGCTACCTCGACGCGATGGCCGACCTCATCACAAAGGAGCTCGACAAGTTTGCCGACCCTTCTTCCGTCGAGATCTTCTTCTCCGCGCACGGTGTTCCTGTCTCTTATGTGCTGGAAGGCGACCCCTACCAGGCAGAGATGGAGGACTGCGTGCGCCTGATCATGGACCGGGTCAAGGAGAGGGGATACGGTGCCAACGGCCACACGCTGGCCTACCAGTCTCGGGTCGGTCCGGTCGAGTGGCTGACCCCTTACACCGACGAGAAGATCCGCGAGTTGGGCAAAGAGGGCACCAAGGCCATGCTGGCTGTTCCCGTGAGCTTTGTTTCGGAACACATCGAGACGCTCGAAGAGATCGACGTCGAGTACAGGGAGCTTGCCGAGGCGTCGGGCATCACCCAGTGGCGCCGCGTTCCCGCGCTCAACACCGACGCGCGCTTCATCGGTGACCTTGCCGATCTGGTGCTGGACAAGCTTCCCGCCTGCGCCCCGAGGCCGGGGTGGGCGCCGGCGCAGCTGCTGGGGGAAGGTGGGGCTGTCGGGGCTGCTTCTGCCGTCGGGGCGTCGATGGTGATGAGCCTGGAGGACGAGGACGACGAGGCCTTTGAGGAGCGGCGGCGGCGAGCGAATGCGGGTTCTGTTTCTGTTTCGACTTCTTCGACGACCTCTGTCGAACAGATGCCCGCCACCCCAGCCCTCGCCACTTCTGCTTCTGCTTCTGCTTCTCAGCAGCGAGCCACCACCCTCGAGGACGGCGAGGGAGACGCGCTGGGCCCGCCGACGGGGACCGTGCAGGCGCTGCTCAAGACCTACGACCGCGACCGCCGCGTCTTGCCTCCTCCACTGTCTCCGTTCTTCGGCTGGGGATTCAACAAGAACGCGGAGACGATCAACGGGCGCGTGGCGATGGTGGCGATCATCTCGATCGCGGTTATCGAGATCCTGACGGGGCAGGGGGTGCTGGCGCGGTTCCTGAGCATCGGTTGAATGAAGAATTTCGGAAATGGTCTTCTTTGCCGTTTTTTTTTCCTTTTGAATCGAACGAAAAGTGGTTTTTTTCTTTCTTTTCTTTTCTTCTTTCTTCTTCTACTTTTTCTTTGTACTCGTTTCGCCCTCACGCTGCGAAAAACAGACAAGTGTATGTTTGGCGTCTTTCTTTTGTTTCATTTCTCTATCTCGTATGTGTTATGTAAGAAAGAGCTTGTTTCACGCCCTTTTGGTCCGAAAGATGAAGAAAAAAGAGAGGTTGAGGTCGACGGAAATCATACAAAAAAACTCAAAAAAGATTGAAAGAGAGGAAGAAGAAGAAAAAAACTCTTTCTCCTTCAACAATGGAGTGGCCCCCCTGCGCCTCGCCGGACTCGGGACGCGTGCCCTGCACGCTCGCCAGGGCCGCCACGGGCGCTGGAGCTGCCACTCTGGCCGCCGAGGCCGCGGCAGAAGGGGTGAGGGAGCGGGAAAAGAGAAGAGCAGGAGAAAGATCGATTTCAACGTCAAACATCGATGGTCGCTCGATCGATTCCAATGCCTTTTTTTTTACTTTTGGCACTTTCTTCCTCTCTCTTCCTCTCCTCCCTTGGGCACCTTGTCCAACGCAACGACGGGCAAGAAGGAGAATCATAGCTCTGCGCTCACGTTACAATTTCGATCAAAAATACCTCCGATTCAATCAATTCCAGCTCCAATTCGATGCGCGTCGCCCGGGCTCATCCCGCGTCGTCGCCGGCGGCGTCGTGAGCGCCGCCGCCCCGACCTCCTCTTCCTCTTCTTCGACCGCCACCTCCTCCGCGTCGTGCTGCTACGACGAGGAGCTCTACTTCAGGGGTCGTACGGTGCTCTCCTCGGCCTGCGGCGTCACCACCAAGAGGTACACGTGCTCCGAGGAGGTGGTGGCAGTCGAATACTGCAGCTTCGCCTCCAATTCTTCGAGTTCGAGTCCTTCTTCCTCCTCAAACTCCGACGACCACTTTGACTTTGACGACGACTCCGACTCCCGCGGCTCCTCCGGCTCCCCCGACGAGTCCCTGGCGGTCGTCTGCGAGTCCTCCGTGGTGTGCCTTCGCCCGGGGGAAGCTGCCATCGAGTGCCCGCTGGACAGGGGGGGCAGAGACAAGGCCTGGAGGCTGCCCCGAGGGTGCGGGCTCCTGCTCTCTTCTTCTTCGAGTGCTTCTTCCTCTTCGTCTTCCGCTTCTTCCGCTTCTCCTGCTGCTCCTGCTCCTGTCGTGCTCTCGCACCCGATGGAGGAGCCCGCGACGCTCCCGGCGATCCGCTACTGCGGAGCAGCGGAAGGAGAAAAGGATGAAGTTCGAGCGGAGCTGGGGGACCTGGCAGGGGAGTCGGTGCTGTTTGTCGGCAGGCTCTCTTCTTCTTCCTCTTCTTCTTCTTCCTCGCCGGCCCCCTTCTGCCGCGAGCTCGGGGACCGGGTCGAGCTGCGGGACTCCGGGTGGTTTGCGGTCACGACGAGGAGGAGCGACGAAGGTGCTCCTTCTTCTGCTTCGGGTCCCTCTTCCTCTTCGACGACGACGCTCTGGGCCCTCTCGCGCTGCTCCGCGAAGGGGGCGGCTGCAGCTCCTGAGACGCGCTCTCTTCTCCCCGGAGCTGCTCCTCCTCGAAGCAACAACGGCGCGTTCGCCGCGACGCCTGGGGGCGGACCGGCAGCAGCAGCAGCAGCGCAGCGGGGAACCCCTCGGACGCCCGCTGCCGCTGCCAATGCCGGTGCTGCTTCTCTTTCAACGACGGCGGCAGCAACCGCTCAGCAGCTGGGCCTCTCCCCGACGGCCGCGGCGACTACGCACGCCGCGGCGCTGGCCGCGGCCACCGCGGGCAAGGGGCGGAGGTGAGTCCTTTTCTAGTTTTTTTGTTTTTTCTTTTCTTGATCTCGATCTCGAGAGAGAGAGTTTTGGGTTTTTCGTCTTTACACGCCCCGCGCGCGCTTTCTCTCTGGTCTCTACTCTCTTCTCTTGGCTTTCTTGGATTATCGCGATATCTGCCTCTTCCTTTCTCCCTCCTTACGCGATCGCGAACGCCGCGGCGTCGTACTGCGACAGCAGCTCGTGCTTCTCCCAGACCTCCGGGTCGCCCATCAGGTCGACGTACGCCTGCATCGCCTCTTCTTTGCTCATGCCGGCGAGCTTGGCCCAGTGGTCGTACTTGGCGCGGGCCTCGAGGGAGAGGAAGCCGGGGCGGTCGCCCTGGACGTCGCCGAGGGTGGCCTGGGGGGGTTGTTGGGTTCGGAGGTGGGGAGAGAGAGAAAGAGGAGGGGGTTGAGAAAAAGAAGAGCGAGAAAGAGTTGGAAGAGCTCTCTCGCGCTTCCAATCGCGGCGGTCGAGAGAGGAAAAAGCGTTGCTTTTGCTCCTTCTTCTCCTCCTCCTCTTCTTCTTCTCTGCTCGCCTCTCTCTCGGCCCCTCTCTCTCGGTATCTGCTATGATCAGATCGACCTGAGCATCATCGAAATTGAGAGCCGAAAAGAGTCTTGCCTTTGGGCGCGGAGATAGCGCGGGCGTGAAAGTTTCTTTCCTTCGAGAGGACCCAAATCGCGGGGAGTTTTTTTTTCTCTCGCGTCGTCGGGGTCCTCAATTTCCTTTCTGCGCTTTCCTCCCAATTCCCCCGTTTTTCTACCTCTTCTTCCGTTCGACGACAAAGAACCTCGCGTTCAGTCATCGTTGGCGGATAGATAAGGCGGGAAAAAGGCTCGGGACGCGAGGAGGCGGACGCCGAAGATTCGGTTGTTGTCCTCCGCACGAAGAAAAAAACAATCGATCGATCGCTCGCTCTCGCTTTTTCGCTTTCGCTCGCTTCCGCCTGTTTTTTCGCTCCGCCTCCGCTTCCTCCGCCTCCGCCCCAATTCCAAATTTTACCTGCTTGAAGTAGCTGTAGAACAGCAGCTTGGTCTCGTTGGAAGACTTCTCGGCGGGGCCGTTGCGGATGAGCCACACGGCCTTTTTGAAGCGCGCCTCGATCGTTTCGGCCATTTTGTCTGTTTTGCTTTTTTTGTTGTTTCGGAAGTTCGGATGAGAAGAAAAAAGTGATTTTCGCTAACGACGACTTTCTTCTTCTTTCCTTCTTTCTCAAACTCCAAAACCAACACCACCAGGCGCTCCTCCCTCTACCTCCCGGACGGCTCCCTGTCCCTGGCTGCTTTCTCTCCCGTGGGAGCCAGCGGAGGAGGCGCAGCAGCGGCGGCAGCTGCAGCGGCGGCGGCGGCGGCAGCAGTCGCCGGGGTCGGTGCCTCCGCCGCCGCCGCTCCTTCTTCGCCGCTGACTCTTGCTGCCTCCGAAAACTCTTCCTCTTCCTCTTTCGTGCTCCCGCGCTGCCCTCTCGTGGCGCGCCGAGTCTGGCACGTGACCGTCGACGCTGCTGCTGCTCCCACGCGCGTTGTCGCAGCCGACGGCGACGAAATCGAATCCTCCTCGGTGCTGCTGCTGCTGCTGGCGGAGGCAGAGAGGCGAGGGACGGTTTTGACGCTCTCTTCGTCGACCTCCTCTTCTTCTTCCCCTTCTTCCTGGCGCGTCGCCGCCCGCGTCCAGGGGGTCGTCTCCGCGGCCTCCGTCACCGCGACCCGCGGTCCTTCGAAGAAGGACCTGCTCCTGCTGCACGACGACGGCGTCCTCAGGCTCTACGCCGGCACCAGGGGGATAGGAGAAGTGGCGCTGCCCCCCGCCGGTAAGGTGCTGGGTCCTTCGAGTGCTGCTGCTGCTGCTGCTGCTCCCGCTTCTTCTTCCTCCTCGACTCCGGATCCGACGACAACGATGGTCGCGGGCCTCGCCGACGACGCCGTGGGCTCCAGGGTCACCGTCGCGGTCGTCGAGCGCCTTTCTGATTCTTCTTCTTCTTCAACTTCTGCTCCGCGCCGGGCGAGGAGGGCAGTTGTCCGCCTCGACCTCTCCCCCGCGGCCCCTCGCTCCCCGCTGCCGGCCCGCCTGCTGTCTGCGGCGGCGCTGGTGCTGCCCGTCGCGGAGGCGCACGCCCTCCGCGCCGTGACGGTGAAGGAAGGAGGGGCTTCGCGAGGAGGAGGAGGAGCTGGAGGAGGAGCTGGAGGAGCTGGAGGAGGAGGAGGAGGAGGAGGAGGAAGGACGACGAGGGCCGAAAGGCAGCTGCGGTCTCTTGAGAGGGCGCTGCTCTCGTGGGCGACGGGCGAGCCGCTCTCGACCTTTTCCGTCTCCCCTTCTTCGCCTCATCTTTCTTCTCAGTCGCCCTGGGAGAGGCTGCGGGCGAGCCCGGAGCACGCAGAGCTGCTGTCGACGGCGCGGCTGCCCCCTTCGTGGCTCGAAGGAGGAGGAGGAGGGGGGGGGGCAAGTCTCCTCCTTTCTCCTCCTCAAGCTTCTCAACCTCAACCTCCTCTTCCTCCTTTTCCTCCTCAGGTCCCCGTCTCCGCGCTCCACCCGCTCTCCACGGCGCTGCTCCCTGCCCTCCACGCGGTGTACGAGGACCTCAAGCTGAGCTCGCTGGAGTGGTGCCACCTGCGCGGGCTCAGGCGGGGGCTGCGGGCGCTGGCGGAGGCCGTCGCGGCCGTCGCGGGCGGAGGGAGCGGGAGCGGAGGAAGTCTTCAAAGCAGCGCCCCCGTCGCGAGCGCCGCTCGCTCCTACTGCGACCTCTACTCGAGGGACGCAGGAGGCGACCCCTGCCTCTTCCCTCTGGGCCAGAGGCTTCCTCGGTTCGCCTTTGATGAGAGAACAGCGAAGACGACGCCTTCTCCTTCTGCTGCTCCTGTTCCTGCCCTGCATCCGCTGCGCGGCCCCGCCGACGTCCACGCCTGCCTCCGCGCCGCGGTCTCCGGCGATGCCGCCGCGGCCGAGGCCGCCGCGCCCGACGCCGGAGTCGTCGTCTCGAGCTCGAGCTCGAGCTGCTCTTCTCCGTCGTCTTCGTTGTCGATCGTCCCGCGCTCCGCGGCGGTGCTCTCCGCCTACGGTGCGCTGTGCGAGGCCGCGGGAGAGTGCCGGGAGCTCCTGGCGAGAGGAGGGGGGAATAGCAAGAAGAACAAGGGGGGCTCCTCTTCGCAGCTCGCCGGCGCCCTCCGCCGCTCGCTTGAGCGCGCCGGGGCCCGCGCCGCCTCGGCGCTCGCCGCCCACGGCTGGACGCCCTCGGACCTGGACCTGCTGCCCCCGGGCGTCAGCGCCCCGCTCAGGAGCGCCCTGAGGGCTGCCAGGGCAGCTGCAGGGAATGGGAGCGGAGAGCTTCTCTCTGTGCGGGCCCTGATGCTGCTGGGGAGGGACGACCTCGCCGCGACGGCCGCCGACGCCGCCGGAGGAAAAAGGAAGGCGAAGAACGGAGAAGAAGAAGGAGACGGGAAAGCTCTTGCTCTTCCAGCTTCTGCTTCTATGACCTCTGCTTCTGTGCAGGCTCCTCCTTTTCCGGCTGGCCTCAGGGGAAGAAGCAGGCTGAGCATCGGCGGGCTGCCCGCCGGGGCGGCGGCGCCTCCTCCTCAGCTTCCTCCTCCGTCGCCGTCGCCGCTCGCGCAGCCGACGCCGGCAAAGGGGGCAACTCCGGCTTTCGCCTCTTCTTCTTCTTCTTCCTGTTCTTCTTTCAAAAGAGGCGCCGCGGCCCTCTCCCGCCTGGTCCCGCCGCACGCGAGGAGGCTCTCGTCTTACTCTTCCGCTGCTGCTGCTGCTGCCGACGGGAACGATGACGAAGGCTTCGAGCTCGCTTCCGACGACGACGACGACGACGACGCCGAAAACGACGACGAGTTTGGAGGTCGAGACAGAAACGCCTTTTCTTCTTCTTCCGCTTCTGCTCTCGAGTACGACACCTCCGGCATCCCCGCCGCGTTCCTCCCCTGGAGCGCCCGGGGCGCCGATGCGCTGACTCGCCCGCTGCGCGCTCCCTCGGGAGGCCTCAGCGAAGGCGGAGGCGGAGGTGGAAGGAAGAGGCGCTCCGCCTCCGCTTCCTTTGAAGAGGAACAAGAAGACGGCCGCCTCGCCGCCGTCGCCGCCCTGCTCGACGCCTCCCGCCCCGCGGCCATCCGCGCCCCGGCAGCCTACCTCGCGCAGCCCAACAACGGCGGCGACGCCGGCGCGCGGGCCCTGCAGGAGAGGCTGACGGCGCACGCCGTCAGGGCCCTCTCCGCCCCCTTGGGCCGAGGGGCTCTCACCTTAGGAAGCAGGCCGCCACCCCCTACTGCTCCGCTGCTGCTGCCCCCGATCTGCATGTCAGGGATCCTTTCTGGCGGCGTTCCCGGGAGTGGCGGAAGTGGAAACAGTGGGAACGGAGATGGAAGTCTTTTGTCTTCGTCGTCCTCTTCCGTCGTCGCGCTCGACGTCTCTGCGGTCCCGCCCGCCCCGGGAGGAGGGGCCGCCTCCGAGCTCACCGCCTGGGCAGAGTTCCACAACGGCGTCGCCGCGGGCCTGGCGCTGGCGCGGTTTGAAGATGGAGACGGAGGAGAAGACGGCTCTTCGATGCTCTGCTTGGCGGATCGAGCGGGAGGAGGAGCGAGGAGCCGCGGCTTGAAGAAGAAGACCAAAGCCGCTCTCAACACGTTCGCCGCCGACGCTGCAGACCGGGCCTGGCTCGCGCACGCCCGCCCCTCCGGCAACCAGCAGCCCACCTACGCGCATGCCGGTTTGTTGTTGGGAGCAGGGTTAGGAGGAAGGCTGAGGGGTCTGGCACAAGCCGACGTCTACCGCCACCTCTCGTCGGAGCACTCGCCCACTGGGATCGGCTTGCTGCTCGGGGTCGCGGGTTCGAGGGTGGGCTCCTGCCACGCGCCGACGGCCAGGGCGCTGCTGCTGCACGTGCCGTCGAGGCTGCAGGGGCTGGCGAGTGCCGGTTTCGTTGGTGGTGCGGCGCGGTCTGGCGCCGGAGGAGGAGGAGGAGGAGCTTCAGCGGCGGCGGCCGCCGCCGCTGCTGCCGCTGCTGCGGCGGCGGCGGCAGCTTCCTCCGCCGCGGGAGAGCTCGAGGTGTCCCCGGCGATGCAAGCCGCTGCCCTCGCCGGCATCGGCCTCCTATTCCTCGACTCTGGCCACGGGCCCACGGCCTCGATGCTCCTCGAGGAGCTCGGGAAAAGGCCCACGGCTTCTTCGGCGTCCTCTTCCTCTTCCTCCGGCGCGCCGGTCCTGACTATCGGCCCCGACGGAACGACGATCGTGTCTTCTTCCTCCTCTTCGAACGCTGCCTCCCGCGACCAGCTCTCCCACGACGGAGAGGCCTATTCCCTGTGCGCCGGCCTGGCTCTGGGGATGGTCTGCCTCGGTCGCGGGGGAAGGGAGCTGCGGGAGAGGCTCGTGGCCAGGATGGGAGGCCCCCCGGCGCCTCCGTGGCGCTTGGGTCTGGGTTTGATGAGTTCGAAGAGGGAGAAAGCGGATTCGTCGTCGTCGTGCTCAAGGCGGCGACGACGACGCGCCGGGAGGGAAAACGCGCTCCCTGGCCTTTTTGCCGACTCTTCCTCGACTATCTCTGCTTCTTCTGGAGCTGCCCCTTCGACTTCGGCTTCTCTCTCTTTGGAAGACCGGTTCGCTTCCTTACTCCGCGGGGGTGGCGCCGGGGTAAGGGGCACGGCTGCGGGCTCGGAAGGAGGAGGGAGGCAACAGAGAGGAGGAGCTGATGCTACTGCTGCTGCTCCGCCTCCGCCTCCTTCGTCTTCCTCCGCGACGCACCACCACGACGCGGAGCCCGCCACGGCCACGCTGATCCTTGACGGCGCCCTCCCCAACTCGGTGGCGACGACGCCCGGAGCGGCGGCGGCCCTGGCCCTGTCGCACCTCCGCACCGGCGACGAGGGCGCGGCGAGGGCGCTCGCGCCTCCGGCCACCGCCCACGAGCTCCGCAGGGCCAGGCCCGATTTGGTCGGTCTTAAAGTGCTCGCCCGCGCCCTGGTGATGTGGGACGGCATCAGACCGAGCGAGGCGTGGCTGCGGGAGCAGCTGCCGCCGGCCGCGGCGGAGCCGCTGGAGGAGCTGATGCTCGGCGCGGCGGCGGCGCGCGGGCGCGTCTCGCTGCGCGCGAGCGGCAACGGCAATAGCGGCGGTAGTGGTGGTGTTGATGCCGCCGCCGCTGCCAACGGCGCCACCGCCAACAACGCAGCAGCAGCCAACCAGCAGCAGCCCGCCCGCCTCTGGCGGCAGTACAGGCGCGAATCCCTGGTCCAGGCCGCGCAGGCCAGAGAAGAGGCGGCTGCTGCTACCGCTGCTCCGTCGAAGAACAAGAACAAGAAAGACCCCTTTGACGACGACGACGGCAGCGGAGAAAAGTTCGAAGAAAAACGAGACATGGAGGCGGCCTGCCTCTGCCACATCAGCTCACTCTCCGGGGCAGCTCTGGCCCTGGGCCTCCGCTTTGCAGGCACGCAGAACGCCGCCGCGGCTTCAACCTTGCACTCCCTGGTCCTGAGGCTGCTTGCCGTGAAGTGCTCGGCACCCGACGCGAGCTCCGGGACGCCGGCCGTCTGGGGCCGCGCCGACCGCGCCGACCTGGAGTCTGCCGCCTGCGCCGCGGCCCTGGCGCTCAGCGCCGTGCTCTCCGGTTCGGGAGATCTGACCGCCTTCCGCCTGCTCCGGGCCCTTCGCCGACGTCTGACGCTGCCGGGAGGATCGGGAAGCGTCTCCCACGGGTCTCACGTCGCGTCGTCGCTGGCGCTGGGGCTCCTCTTTCTGGGAGGAGGCAGGCTCTCTCTCTGCACGACGCCGCGCGCGACGGCCGCGCTGCTCGCCTCTCTCTGGCCGGCCCTGCCTCTTTCACCTCCCGACCAGAGGCAGCACCTGCAGGCCCTGAGGCACCTGTACGCGCTGGCGGCCTCACCGAGGAGGCTGGAGGTGGTGGACGCGGCCACGAGGATGCTGACGAGGGCCGCGGTGGACGTGGAGGTGGTGCTGTCGGAAGAAGAAGGAGGAGAAGAGATGAACGACGGCGGCGACAAATCTTCTTCTTCTCGCCGTCGTCGTCCGAAACCGAAAACGGGGATCCTGCGCCTCGTCGCCCCCTGCCTGCTCCCCGAGAGGGACCGCATCGTCTCCCTGTCTACGTCAAATGGCGGTCAGAGCCTCCTGTGGCCGTGCAGGCTGCGCGGCGAGCGGCTCGACGCGGTGCTTCGGTCGGGGAGGCTCTTTGTCCGGCGGACGGCCGGGGCGGAGGCGGTCCCCGTTGTCGGAGGAGGAGGCTCAACTTCTTCTGCTGCTGCTGCGGACCTCGGAGGGAGCACCACGGCGGACGACGCCACGACGCGCCTGGCTGCCGCGATCGCCGAGAACGGCTCCGGAGGAACCGGAGCGGGATCGGGAGCGGGATTAGCAGAGCGCGCCCCCGGAGGCGGCGCCGCCGCCGTCGGCGTCTCGCCCGCGGCCCTGGCCGCCCGCTTTGGCGCCGACCCCGGGGTCGCGGCCGTCGCCGCCCTTGTGGGAGCGCGGGGGTGGTGGCAGGACGACGCTGATGATGATGAAGGAGGAAGAGAAGACGAGGAGAACGAGAACCCTTCTTCTTCGCTGCGCCAGAGCCTCGAGGCCGCGCTCGCCGACGCCGTCGTCCGCGACGCGGCGCAGGCCGTCCCCGCCGCGCTCGCCGCCAGGTGCCTGTCGGCCGCCCTCTCCCGCGAGGCGCAGAGCGTCGTCACTTCTTCTTCTGCTCTCGCTGCGACGACGACGACGAGCCGCTCGCTCTGCGGCGGCGCCGCTCCGACGGTGGCGGCGGCGGGGCTCGCGCTCGCGGCGGCCGCCGCCGACGGGCCCTGTGCCACCGCCATGGCGGTCGTGCGAGCTGCTTCCTTCGCTGCTGCTGCCTCGGTCAATCGTGGTCATCATCGTCGATCGAAGGCTGCGGCGTCGACGAAGATGTCCCTGGACGGCGTCGAGGAAGGCGAGGAGGAAGAGAGAGAAGATTTGTGCCGTTCCCCGCTGGCGACGCCTCCGGGGAGCGACGGAACACATCGAGAAGACGACGGAAGCAGCGAGGAGGAGGAAGAGGGAGAAGAAAAGGAGACCGAGATGGCGTCTTCCGACAAGGAAGAACTCCCTTCTTCTGATTCTTCTTCCGACGACGACGATGCCTCTTTTTCTTCCGAAGAAGAAGAACAACAACAAGAGGATGCCAACGACCCGACGAGGCCCGCGCGGAAGCGGCTGCTCGCGCTCGCGCGCCGCGCCCGGCTCGGCGTGGAGTGGCCGACTTCTCCTTCTCCTTCAGACGGAAAGAACGATGACGACGACTCCGACGACGGCGGCGCTCTCGCTCCCGCTTCTTCCTCTTCGTCAGCAGCGGGCCGCTGGGACCCAGTCCAGCTCCCGGCGGAGGCGCGCAGGGACTGGGCGGCACTCAGGCGCGCGTGGGGGATCGGCGGAGGAAAAGAAGGAAGCGGAATCAGATCCGGCTCGTCGCGAGAGCTGCTCAGGGCCTACCTTTCGAGCGGGGACCCCTGCGCCGCTGCCGCCGCCGCCAGTTCTTCCTCTTCTTCTTCTTCTTCGGCCGCCGTGGTCGACGCCCTCTGCTCGCTGCTGTCCGCCGCGCGGATCCCCGAAGCCTCGGCCGCGGCGCGCGCGGCTTCTTCCGTTAGTGTTGCCGGTGTCAACAGCAACAACTGCAGCAGTAGCTCCAGCAACAACAACAACGTCGAGGCCCTCGCCGCGCTCGCCGTGGCGCTTCCGGGCGTGCCCGCGGAGGCCCTGGGGATGGTCGCGGCGTGCATGCAGTAGGAAGGTGACACCCGTGGGCCTTCTTGTTCTTTTGCTTTCTTGCGCGCCTTCTTTTTTTGAAACTTGTGAATTAACTGAAATGATGAAATGAAAAAAAAAAATGTTCCTATCTTTCTTTTTATTGTTGTCTCCCTCGATCTCTCTCTCTCTTTCCTTTCATTCACACACTCAAAGACTCAACGGCAAACGACGCGGTACCGAGAGGAGGCACGCGCCTAAAGAATGAAATCGTGGAAGTTGAGAGAAAACCCCGGTGGTTTTGGAAAAAAAAATGTCTCTTTCGAAGAAGATAAAAAATCTCATCTCTCTCATCTCTTTCTCTCTCTTTTTTTTGGCTCAAAACGCGCGCAGCGTCTTTCCCAATTATCATCTCTTCTCCTCTTTTTCTACGCCGGAACACCCACGGGCGCCTTGCTCGTCTTGATCCCCTGGATGGCCTCCTTGTAAGACTTGGCGCCGTAGACCGCGGAACCGGCCACCAGAGCGTTGGCTCCGGCGTTAATGAGCTTGTAGGCGTTGGCGGGCGTGACGCCGCCGTCGATCTCGATCCACGGGTCGACGCCGCGCGCGTCGCAGAGCGCCCTGAGCCTCCTCGTCTTGTCGACCTGCGACTCGATGAACTTCTGGCCACCAAACCCGGGGTTGACCGACATCAGCAGCACCAGGTCGACGATCTCGATCACCTCCTCGATCGCCGACAAGGGGGTTCCCGGGTTGAGCACGACGCCGGCCTTCACGCCCAGGTCCTTGATCGCGTTGACGACGCGGTGCAAGTGGATGGTCGACGACTGCTCGCAGTGCACCGAGATGATGTCTGACCCGGCTTTCGCGAAGTCTGCGATGCGCTGTTCGGGCTCCACAATCATTAGGTGCGTGTCGAGGACGGCGTCGGTCAGCGGGCGGATGGCGTCGACGACCAAGGGACCGATGGTGATGTTGGGGACGAAGCGTCCGTCCATGACGTCCACGTGGACCCAGTCGGCTCCGGCCTCGATGACGTCGACGACCTGGTGGTGG
>Ga0210003_1002771_pt1 | contig 14585 bp, 26 predicted proteins | sample LantaG_FD_182804 | JGI IMG/M metagenome (GOLD analysis project Ga0210003, IMG submission 182804) | Deep subsurface microbial communities from Baltic Sea to uncover new lineages of life (NeLLi) - Landsort_02402 metaG (SPAdes) (version 2) | ecosystem: Environmental > Aquatic > Marine > Oceanic >... | reverse complement strand
TTCTGCAGCTACTCTTGAATTGGGGTCTGCTTCTAAATAAAAATCTAATACGGTATCTGAAATTTGGTCTGCTACTTTATCTGGGTGACCAATGCCCACATATTCTGAGGTTCTGTATCTGTTCATAATTCTATGTTAATCAACTTTAATAATATTTTTAACTATTTCCGGTTTGAACTTTAAAACAAAAGTCTCGAGCCATTCGATGTATGCGCCATACAGAACTTCTCTTCCTGTTTCCCTATAGCTAAACATATATTTCCATGATCCGAAATAAAACTTAGAAGGAATTTCCTTAGTTACCTGGTAATATTTATCTCTTAAGTATTTTGGTTTACCTATCTGATCTTCAAGCCAAAGGCCATAGATAGTTCTAGGCCATCCTTTTTGCCATGAAGTTCCTTGTATGTCATGTCCATCATGACTTTTGGCCCAAAGAGGATCATCACCAGTATCCATTTTAAAGGCTAGTCTTAAATCTGTTATGTTCATAATTCAATATTGATTGTTGGAAATTTATAGATATTATAGATATAAATCAGTAGAAGTTTCAAGTTAATTCATTTGACATGCATATAAAATACCATGGATGGTATCTATGAGAGTTCCCGGATTGGGATCAACCTCTTCTGTATACTTAATAACCCAATTTATGAAATCTGGCTCAGATAGTTTCCATCCATCATGAGCTATATCGGAAAGCATATCTTTTAGAAAATCAACTTTATTGGTATGATATGCATCTTTTCTATATCGGGCTAATATTTTGGATAATATTCGGGAAATTCTTAGGTGTTTGCCATGGAGTCCCTGGACTTTTTCAAAGTATCTAGATAACTCTATAGCATATTCTATAGCTTTATCAACCTTTATTTCAGGATCCTTATTTAATTCATTTCGTATCTTAGCATATTGGCCTATGTCAAGACTACGAAAGGGGTCCTCAGAACCCCTTTCAAAATTAATATTTTCTCGTACAATTTTCATTTATGCTACTTGCTGAATTCCAGCTAAGTTTGTGAACCAATTGGAATCGTGAGATCCATCGAACCAGGAAATTACAATTAAATCTCCAGATTTCCATACTGTAATATCTCCTCCATCAAAATCATCTCCTTCAATTGGAAATCCCTCTTCCATAACTGGCATTTTATCCGCCAATTCTTGTATTTTTTCAACTCTTTCCTCCTCTACTTCATCCATTGGATCCCCATATCCTACCCAATATAATTCTTCTTCTGGGATATATTCTGACATTTTGTTTAAAGCTATGTCATTCCCAAGGTGATCTTCTAGCCAGTCCAGGTTCTTAACTAACAATTCATTATATGCTTCGCTTCCTCCATTCATAAATTCCAGGAGGGATTCCATTACAAATTTTTTGTTTTTCATAAGTATCTATTTTTTTTAATCTTTCATGAATTTATCTAGTTTACCTTTTTTCTCTGCACGAATAGCTTCTTTAGCTGCTCTTTCGGCTTCTCTTTTCTTATCTTCTTGAGCTTGCTTGAACTTTTGTATTTGTTCTCTGATAGCAGCTTTGAAAATATTCTCGTAAAAATCTTTAAAAGCTTCTATTACTTTTGGTGACTTAGTTCTAAATACCTCGTCTCTTTCTCCATTCATATCATAAACTACGAAACAGTCGTTCATTCCTCCCTCATCTGCAAATTCCATTCCTCCTTCTTCTGTACCATCTCCATCAAGATCGCCATCTAGTTCAACAGCTTCTCCATCTTCTACAGAAACTTCATCATCATCACCAAATTGGTCTTCTGCTTCTACATCATCATCTGCTAATTCATCTCCACCAGGAGCTTCGAATCCAGTGAATCCTTCTGCATCTGTTTCTTCTTTTTCTTCTGAGGATTCCTCATCCGGAGTTACAACGTCTTCAGCAGGTAGTTCGCCTTCCTTCTCGAGCTCTTCAGCTTCGTTTAATGGAAAGTCCTCTCCTTTAGGTTTTGCATTCTCATCTACTTTATCATCGTCCTCATCGTCTTCTTTATCGTCATCCTCTTCTTTATCGTCATCATCTTCTTTATCCTCTTTCTTTTCAAATGGATTTACCCCCTTTTTTCCTGGTTCGGGTTTATCATCTTTGTCCTTATCCTCATCTTTGTCTTTATCCTCTTTATCATCATCATCTTCTTTATCATCTTCTCCGCCTACATCATCGTCATCTACATCTGCAATTGCAGCATCGAGTTCGTCTTTTGAAAGGGCTTCATCTGGGAGGCTAAGAACACCAGCAACATAATTACTGTCCCAAAGTTTATATAGGTCTCCTTCATCATCAAATCCATCAGTAGCTCCTTGATTTTCTTCCCAAAATTCTTTAAATTTTAGGATTTTGTCTCCAGCAGCGGATTTAAATCTTTCGAGGTTGTCTTTTAGTTTTTGAATAACAGCAAGGCCATCTTTTTCATCTTCTTGATCTAGTTTTTTGTCATCATTAGAGAAATCTTCCCCTTCTTTTTTTTCCTCAAGTAAAGAAAAGAATTTCCAGTCTTCAAATTGGCCTAGTGTTTCTTGAACGTGCTTGGTTGCCATAATATTAAATTTTATTTTCTAATTATTATTCTAAAGTTGAAAGGAATTTATACTTATTAATGCCAGCATCTAATTCGCCAAGTAAAGCTATAATTCCTTCATATTCGGTTACTTTATATTCAGCTAACATTTCTTTTACATCAGAGCATACAGTTTCTAAAACTGTTTTAGTGCTAACGATATTAATATCAGAAATATTAGTGGTAGTTGTATTTATTTGTGGACGTCCGAGCGTGCCTAAAGCAGTTTCTCCTATTGCATCAATAGATTCAGTAAGAGTTTCTATTGCATCATCAGTTAGTTTATGTTCAGAATATGAAGTTGTTTGCCAGTGGTTCATACGGAGTTGATTTCTATATGCCATAAGCTTAATTAAAAATAGAAAAGTCTTCTCTAATAATTCAGTCTCGCCTGATCCTGTAGAAATTCTCACATCTGCTAAAATGTCCATATTAAATCCTTTATTTTATATATCCATAGAAAAATAATAGGATATATATAAAAAAGAATTTTTGACATGACTCAAATTACTCCAGACAATCAACTATATGAATGGTCTCTTAAGAAAATAGCATTAGTTGCAGGAGCAGCAATGGCTGCCTTAATTGGAAAGGGGGTCAAACTGGCTATAAATTCTGCCACAGTTAAAGCTCATAAAGGAAAACTCGATAGATTACTACAGGATTTTAAAGAAAATCTTTATGCTGATGTGGAAAGAAGAGCCGCTCAATATCAAGAGACTTTAGCTGATGAAGAAGGAAATCGTTTAACTAAAGAAAAGAAGAGAGCTTTCCAAAAAGCTCTTTTAGATTATGTTAAGAAAGAAATATCAGCGTTAGGCAAAAAAGTAGATATGAAAATTGAGAAACTTCCTGCTGGTAAAAAAGGGAAAGCTTCTCTAAAAATTTATTGGGAAACTATCACAACATCTGTTGAGTTAGACACTATTGAAAAGCTTCACAAATTGGATATAATTGGGGAAGAGGAGAGAGATAACTTATCAGATAAAACTTCTGCAGATCTCGAAAAAATTATAAATATATTCCTTAAAAAGTTTGGGGTAGACCCGGAGCAAGAACCAAAACCTTCAGAATTTGAACAGTTAAAAAATACATTCAACGGTATCAAGGGAGCTTATGATCAGCGAAACGATATGGATACTGATGCTCTGGAAAAGCTAATTGAAAAAATTGATCTTTGGAAGAAATTTTATGAGAAGATAAAAAATCAATTTTCAGAGCAAGAGAGACTACAATTAAGTACTGATCTAACAGGAGCTAATGTAATGGAAGAGGCTTTAGTAGATCTTAGAGAAGATATACTTAGGTCTAAGAAAGGAACTGATTATGAAAAAACTCTATTCGATTATATGGAAACTTTATTTGATAATAGAGCTAAATATATTAAGAGTTCGTTTGATGTAGGAACTTATCAGGATCTTAAGGATAGAAGAAAGATGAAACGATTCACTGATTTCATGGTAGGCGAAATCATGGATGATCCAGATGAATATGAAAAGCAAGATAAATTATTAAAAGGCCAATCTATTTCAGATAAAAATTTGATAGTTCTATTTTTAAAAGTATTCTTAAATAAATTTGAGGAAGAAGAAAAAAGCCAGAATGAAAGCTTCGTTTCTTTCTTTGATTATGTAGAAAATTACCTATAAGATATGAAATTAGTATCATTAGAAGAATATATGAAGATTAATGAGGATTTCCATAATCCTTTTGATCAGGAAGCTGAAGAAGCTAAAAAGAAGCCAGTCCATATTGCAGATCAAGGCGGAAATTTTGAGCCAAGAAAGGAATCATTCAATCTTGCTAGAATAGAATGGACTAAAAGGCCTGGGGGAGATTATGCTTTAATTGCAAAGACTCAATTTGCTAGAGGTGAACTTATTGAAGTTTGCCCATTGGTCATCTTGCCTGATATTGTAAAGACGATAGACCGCCTAAAGGATCTCGTATTTGAGATTAATAAGAAGAAGGCAGAGTATGGTCTGGTTTTAGGTTATGGATCCATGTATGGACACTCAGATGAGCCTAACGTGGACTATGCTTACAACAAGAGGCAAAGACATATGTTCTTTATTGCTAATAAAGCTATCCAAGCTCGAGAGGAATTAACTATTGATTATGGTTCAGAATATTGGCAAGAAAGAAGTAATTTAAATCTTATGTCAGATGTAGAAAATATGTCTAAAGTAAAAGAACTAGATACAGATATGGGATTGGATCCTTCTGTGGGATTGGAAGAGAGTGAAATACAACCAAATGCAGCAGATATTGAAGCAGGTAAAACCAATAGACAATTTGGAGAGCCTAATAGTCAAGCAAATCCTGCAGTAAGCGGAGTAGCTATAAGAGGAATAGGACAACAATAAAAAATATGAAGAAAATATTAGAATGTAAAATTTCTTTGATGGAGAAGGATGCCAACTTCTCCATTGATAAGAAGAGTAAAGGGAACTACATTGTCAGGACTACTGGTACATTTAATCCCGAAAAATATATTGTTGAGTGGGGATTTTCCCAAGAGATGAAGCAGAAAGAATATCTTGATTTTGTAGCTAATGCTCTCTTAATGATCTATGATAATTTAGTAGAAAATACCGAATGTAAAATTGACTCAGTGGGTCTTTGGATTACATTTGATGATGGAAATACAATTGATAATGCTATGGATTTTGAAGTAATGGAAGCCATAGAAAATTACGGAGGCCCTGGAGTTATTCCAGTCCTTGAGTTTACAAAAATGACTCTTGCACCTTATTATGAAAGCGAAGTTAGTTCGTGAAAATCTAGAGTTTGAAAGGGAAGGAACTCCTCTTAAGAAAATAGGGATTGGTGAGGCAGGGATACTGAAGGATATAGAGTGGGATAAGGAATTCAATGATGGTGAGATTGTTGAAGAATATATGTATAAGGGGTGGCCAATTCGTATCATCAAAACTTACTTTGGCGATATACAAAAAGATCATCCCAATGCTGAATATGTAGCTATTTCTCATAAAAATCTTACAACGTATGAGCATCACAGATTAAAGTGGTATAAAACAGCTAGATGGGCTAAGACTGACATGGAAAGAAGAATTGATGAACTAACATATCTTCAGTTTTTAGCCAAAAACCCTGCAATCAGAAAACAATTAGATAAAAGACCTAATATAGATGAAATTAGACCATTCATTGATGAGTCCATGGACTTTGAAAGAGGAATTAAGCCTAAAGAAGCTTTAGGAATTGGTCAGTCCCAAATACTCGGAAAGAAATTGAGGGAATTTAAGGAATTAGATAATCAGGAGACAGGGAGAACAGGATATATTAAGAAATTAAATGTTAAGCAGAATGGGAACTCCTGGATCCTTAATGTCTATACAGAAAATGCTGATCTCGAGGGTTATTTAGGAATGCTTATGAAAAAATCTGGATTAAAGCATTATATTGAGGATCTCTATAGTATTAATGATATATGGTACAGTACCATATATCATTATAAAATTTATAATAAATTTGAAGAAGCAGCTAAAGGCCTAGAAGAAGATAATGAATATTTTATTAAAGAGTCTTTAGACTTTGAACGTGGTCAGGATCCAAAAGCTAGTCTTGGTATTGGAAAAATCCCAAGAATCCCTATAGATATTATAAAAGCAGATTTAGAGAGTGGTTATGGCATAGATGGAGAGCCTGGAGCAATTTTCAATGTAGAAGTTATTGGTCCTCGAAGATTTGTAATTAAGCTTCTTTCGCCTTCTTCTTATGGTAGCATTAGAAATCTTACTACCAATAAAGTTATTTCCAGACAAAAATATGCACAGCATTTAGTAAATAAAATTGGGATAGGGGATTTAATAACCAACGTTAATCATGCTCATGGAACAGGAAACCATTGGATTTTTACTTTAGCCCCAGAATATAAAGATATGATGCCTAGAGAAACTTATACTAAATATGATTTGAATGAATCATTAAACTTTGAAAGGGACCAAGACCCCAAAAGTACTATTGGTATTGGTTATGGAAAGAAAGTCATCGATGCGTATAAAGGGACTGATAAAATAGTTAAAGAACTTGGATTTGAGGAGAGACCCATAGAGGAATTATTACAAGTTGAAAGTGGTTGGAGTGATGTAGAGATTAAGTTTCTTTGGAGAAAAAATAATATACTTTTGTTCTTATTGACATATGATGATTCGCCAGATGAACCCCCTCATCTAATTGCTGTCGACGACACTGGAAAGGGATATTTGGACTGGAGATCAGCTGGCGAAAATGTGTGGGATAAATTTCTGGACCCAAATTACGAAGGAATAGAAAATATATATAAAGTTATAAAAGATCTTACATTTTAATATGAAAGCAAAACTTGTATATGAAAATTTAGACTTCGAAAGAGGCAAAGATCCCAAAGAAGCTATGGGGGTCGGAAAGGCTGGCAAAGCTAAGAATATGGAGTGGGACTGGTATCCGGATTGGGATCCTATGTTAACTGGGGAAGAAAAATTTGTAGATTTAATTCATTATCCAAAACCAGAAGACCCGGAGCTCTATATTAAAGTAGCTCAGGTTCAAGACATACACGGAGGAGCTCCTATGTATTATGCTATAAATAATATAGGAGAACCCTATTCTGCTGACATGGTCTACTTTGATAAGCCGGAGGACGCTATAAAAGATCACAAGAAATATCTCGACATCTATTTTGAAGAAGACGAAGATTATTAACAGGAACTTAAAACTAAGTTCCTTTTTTGTGATATAAAAATCAAAGACTTTATTATGAAGATAGAAAGGATCGAAGAATTGCTGAAGAAGATGCCTAAAAGAAAAATCGAAGTTTCGTACTCATCATGGGGAGATGTGTCCCCTAAGTATGAAGAGGTCGTCACAGTTGAGGAAGTTATTAACTATTTAAAAGATAATAAATAATCATGCCAAAATTAGAACAAATTCCTTTAATTGAAGGAAGCGAACAGGAGTTTAAGCCTCCAAATGTGGATGATGTAGGGGAAACTTTTATATCATGGGCAGAAAAATATTGGGGGATGGAAAAAGCTTTTACCAAACCAGAAAAAGAAGGCGAAGAATCTGCTCCTTGGAGTGCGATAAGGCCCATATTTGTCAGAGAAATAAACGAATTGGTTGAAAATCATAAAACAGGCGGAATAGAGCCTAGATATTATCAAATTTCTAAAGGATGCAACCCGGTATGAACAATATAATTATCTGCGGTACTTGTAAAGGAGAAGGGAAAAATAAACACTGGGAGGAAGGTCATAACCCAGATTTCTATTTTGAACCTTGTCCAACCTGTAATGGAACAGGAAGATTAATGACTGATACGATAATCATAACAGTTCCGTTTGGTACTGATCCAAATGAAACAGAATATTATGATGTCAACTCTAAAATATTTAAATTAGCTCGAGAATACGAGAATAAAGTTTATGAGAAAAACAAGTAAGATATACGTCGCAGGTCATAATGGCCTTGTCGGGTCAGCTATAGTTCGAAAGCTTAAAGAAGAAGGACATAGGAATATAATAACTTTTGAACGTAAAGATCTCGATCTTAAACAAAGGGAAGCGGTAGAGACAATGTTTCGACTATATCGTCCGACATATGTTTTTTTAGCTGCGGCTAAAGTTGGTGGGATTCATGCTAATAATACTCAATCGGGGGAATATTTCTATGACAATTTAGTAATACAAAATAATGTAATGGAAGCTGCTAGAAAAGTTAGAACGAAGAAGCTTCTATTTCTTGGATCCTCTTGCATTTATCCTAGATTAGCTGAACAACCTATTAAAGAGGAATATCTAATGACAGGTCCTCTGGAACCTACTAACTCAGGATATGCAGTAGCTAAGATAGCGGGAATAGAAATGTGTAGAGCATATAGAAAACAATACGGATCTAACTTCATTTCTGCAATGCCTACAAATCTCTATGGGCCAAATGATAATTTCAATATACCCGGAGCTCATGTTCTTCCTGCATTTATAAGAAGATTTCATGAAGCTAAAAGAGATGGGATAAGTATGGTAGAGCTCTGGGGGGATGGAACACCATTAAGGGAATTCATGCATGTAGATGATTTATCAGAAGCTCTTTATTTATTAATGCAAAAATATGATAGCCCTCAGCATATTAATGTTGGAGTAGGATATGATGTACCTATAAAATTTCTGGCAAAGATGATAGCAGATATTGTAGGATACACAGGAGAAGTTACCTATAATAGGGAATATCCGGATGGAACACCAAAAAAGTTGCTAGATTCTTCTAGAATATTAGAACTCGGATGGAAACCGAGCATAACATTAGAGAACGGTATTAAAAGTACTTATGATTGGTTTATTGAAAATTATGATAATATTAGGAAATAATGAAAAGACACTTACTTGAACAGCTAGTTGATGCAGCTAGATTAGCGGAGAAATGTAGACAAGAAAAAATCCAAGCTGTTAAAAACCAGAATTATGAAAAAGCTGCCGATTGCCGAACTGGTGAAAAAAATTATCTTGAAATGGTAGATGTATTAATAGACGAACTAGCAGATGAGCAAAGAGAGGATTCAGGAACTGAATAAGATAATTAAAAACACGGAAACAGACCGTGCAGTAGCCATGTTCAATCATCAATTTGAATATGCCGCTAATTTAAAAAGATACAAAAATGCACTTTTAGCTGAAAAAGAAGAGTTAGAAAAGAAACTTTTAGAGGATTGACACATAAAACAATAAAGTACAAAGAACATGAAACCTATTCTAATTGATGAATTAGTTAAAGATCAGAATACTTCCTCGTCTTTTACTATCGAGGATAAAGATCTTCTATTAACTGGGTGGCAAATAGCTAAACCTTTAAATTACGATCCTGCTTATCTTTCAAAGAAAGAACGAAAAGAAATGGCTGACGCGGTGTTGGCTGGAAAAGCTATTGCCGTTTGTTTCTTTGAAGATTTATCAAAGGAAGATCAATTAGAATATCTTAGAAAACATTTATACAAAACACAAAAATGATTATTATCGAAGGCCCAGATGCTGCAGGTAAGACTACATTAGTTAAATGGATAAAAGAAAATTCCAGTATAGGGGTTCAAAAATCTCACTATCCAAAAATTAATCAGCTCTCTTATTATCTACATTCGTCCACAATTTATGGGGGATACTTTCAGGAAAGGTATTATCTAAGTGAAATAGTTTATCCCAGATTTAAAAAGAACAGAGAACCCATGGAAGATTGGAAGCAATTTCTTATTGAAGCTGCTTTGATGCAAAATGGCCCTGTTATTCTTTATCTCCGCCCGGAGAAAGAAACCATCATTGAAAATTTAAGATCTCGAGGAGATGATTATATCTCTGAAGAAGAGGTAGACGATATGTTAAAATGGTATGATTGGGCTATTAAACGTTCGCATATTCCTGTTGTTACATTCGACTTTAAAAAGGATAACATGGAAGAAGTTGTGGAGGAAGCTATAACTTTACATATAGATGAGTCCGATGAAATAGATCCATATAAATATTTTCTATCTTCAGGATCTGTAAAAGGAAATGGCCTTATGTTTATTGGAGAAGATCCTAGTAATAAATCTATTGGCGAGGGATTTATAAGAGCATTTATTTCGGATAAAGGATCTAGTGCATTCTTACACAAATCTCTATATGAAGCAGGGGTTTATGATAAAGAAATGCCTTACTTTACTAATTTTAAAAAAGGCTTTGATAATGACAAAGATAGTCTAGAGGTATTGAATAATGAAATTGAATATTTAATGCCAAGAAAGATCATTTGTTTAGATAAAAAAATACATCAAAAACTTGGTCAAGGTGAATATCTTGAGCATCCTGCTTATGTAAAGAGATTTCATTCAACAGACTATAAATGGTATATTGAAAAAATTAAAGATTTAATATAATGGCATCAATAAGAGGGGACTTCGCTTCATTATACGGAATAGAAGATATAGTTAAACAAATAAGAGATGAACGTGAACGCCAAATCAGAGACGAAGATTTTTCTCCAGTTTATCTGGATCCCGAACAAAAAGAACTACTCATATTTTGTTTATATGTTAACGTAGGAATTCAATCTCAATCAAAAGCTCAAGAAAGATTAAAATTCATGGATAGAATGATGAGAACCTTTGCAAATGATATAGAAGAAGGATCTAAATACAAGGTTAGTTATATTATTGTTCCCCAAAAAGATGCAGAATCCCGATTAGAATGTGTATTTCCAAAAAGTCAAGAAGAAATGGATATGAGTATATTTAATAAAATAACTGAAGAAAAATTATTATCATAATGGCAGAACCAAAATATTGTAATCACGTTGAAGTAGATCACAAAGTTCAAACTCGAGAAGGAGTACCAAGTGACTATCATTGTACCTGCGAATATTGTCAAAATTTCATGGGAGAGATCTTTAATAATGATGAGGGTAAACATTATTCAAATCGTATTCGAAAGGATTATTATGTGGACGAAGCTGGAGAACACCTGGATGCTGGGCATATTATAGGTTATCGTTGGGTTATACAAAACTTATGTCCGGAAAATGGAACAGTATTGGATCCTACAGTAGGCACGGGAACAGCTATTGTTGAGGCTATTAATAATGGCAGAGATGCTATTGGTATTGAACTGGAATATCCTGAGGTGGCTCAAAAGAATATTGATGCTCAAATGACTCATGCTCGAACAGAAGGAAGAAAATATTGGTTTAGGCAAGGAAATGCTCTCAAGATAGATGAGTATCTAGATGAATGGGAAATACAAAAAGGGGATGTAGATCTGATTATTAACGGAACTCCTTACCCTAAAATATCAGGAAAATCTTCAGATGCTCCAGAAAGAAAGAATCTTAAGACGGGTGAGGATAAATCATTTGATTATTATCATGAGGAGAATATAGGTATCACCAAAGGGGATGCTTATTGGACATTGGTAAGAACTATGTATACTAAATCTATTAAATATCTTGCTCCGGGCGGATATTTGGTTCTTCTTATTAAAGATATGGTTCAAAATAAAGAGCCTTATCTTCTCCATAAAGAAATTGTGGATGTAATAATGGAAGCTAATCCTGAGATGGAGAAGTATGGATTCTTCTTACACTCACACACTCCGACTACTATGTTCCAGAATACTTATGGAAAGAGATTTCCAGACGTCCAAATTCCTTGGTATCAAGTTGGAGTAGTATTACGTAAGAAAGGTGGCACAGAACCTGGATACCCTATTCCTAAAAACTCTATGGATAATCGTTTAGTTCCTTATAAACTTCATGATATGGATTCTGAAGCAATGGTGGATTATAGATCTAATCCAGGAGAGGTCCAATGGAGGGATAAGAATGCTGCTATAATTGAGGCTCCTTCGATGAAAGCTAAGGTAAAAGCTAAGCCTAAAAAGAAGGAAGAAAATAAAGAAAAATTTCAAATCCCCTTTGAAAAAGAATATACTCCTATGGATCAATCGGATCCAACTCCTTCTTCTGTTGACTTATCTCAATTTAAAAGTCCTGGGGTGTCTGTGGTAGAGGGGCCTTCTAATTATTCAGGAGACCGATATAATGAAGGCTATAATGATGGACTTGAAAATGGATATAAACAGGCAATTTACGAAACTATTAATTTTCTACAAAGTAGAATAAAAAACAAATAATATAAATGAAAGTAAGTGAAGCAATAGGTAATTCCTTTAAGGACTTAAGAGATAATGGTGAGATTGCTACCTCAAAGAAATGGCAAGCCATTGATACTCCAGATGACTTATATGAAGTCATCAATCGTTATATTCAAATGGATATGCCAGAAGGTACAGAAGAATTAGCTAATCAATGTGATGCTGATATGCCTTGGTCAGAAGATCATTTCCAGGAAAGAATAGATCCAAATTGTAATCATAATCCCGGATATGAGTATCAAAATTGGCCTTACTATAAAGTCAATACGGAAGATAATGATAAGAAATTTCGTAAAGAAGGGGAAACATTCTTCTCCCATACTTATATGGAAAGATTTTGGCCTGACAAGACTATAAAGGGAACAGGCAAAATGGGATACCAATTTGGAGACTTTGCTGACCTGATTGAAAGATTAAAAGATGATCCGGGATCTCGTCAAGCATTCTATGCTATATGGCATCCCCAGGACTCATCTAATGATGGTGTAAGGCTCCCGTGTACTATTGGTTATCATTTCCTTATCAGGAATAATAAACTTCATTTAGCGTATCTAATTCGTAGTTGCGATATTATGAGGCATTTTAAGAATGATATTTACATGACTATAAGATTGGCTCAGTATGTAAGAGATCAAGTTAACCCTGACTTAGAATTAGGAGAATTATCAATGTGGATAGGATCTCTTCATTGTTGGAATGTAGAAAAAGCATTAATAGATTTTAAAATTAAGAAATATGAAAGTATCAGTTAACTCTCCGCTACCCGGAAAGCTACTAGAATATCCTATCAAGCGTGGGGATATAGTTGCTAAGGGGGATGTGGTAGCTATCGTAGAATCGATGAAAATGCACAATGAAATATGTTCCGAAGTTGATGGAGTTGTAATTACTCTGGTAGCTTTTCCAGATCAATACATTCCAGTAAATGGGGAATTAGTAAGATTAGAAACTAATGAGTAAAAAGAATATACTTACAAATTGGCCCAAACGGGGAGGACTAATGTGGGTTGATCATCCTGATGAGCCATTAGAGTGTGATTTTTGTGATAACAAAAGGCCTTTAGCTCATATTGATACCTTATCAGGGGATGTGATGTGTATTTGCAAAGATTGTTTACAAGAAATTATAGATTGTTTCAGCGATGATTAAGTTTGAAAGAAATCCTCTATCTAAACAAGCATTGGGTTTAGGTCGATATAGACCAGAGATTTTTAAAGAGATATTGGATGAATATTTATTTGAATTGAATACTCCTGAAGTAAGAAAAGAGATTGCCTATAGAATAGAGGAAAAGATGGGATTAAAAGCTCAAGATATAACTTCTCCGGAAGACATGGATCTTCTCAACTTAAGTTTTAAAATATTTGATAGTTCCAATAATGAATTAGGAATAGTTAAAGTTGATTTGTGATGAAAAAAGAAACGGAAAAATGTGTAAGCTGTGGAGCTGAAACAAATGTTCCTGTAGATCAACACATAGATCTAAGAAAGCATTATATTTACGGAGCTGGACAATTATGTGTAGCTTGTTTTAATGAGTTATATGGAATCCATTGTAAAGGAATATAAAGTTGTTTATCGATGCTCACAAACAGACGAAATAAAAGAAGAATCCTTTTATGGATCTTCTAAAGGGAGAGCCTTAAAAACATGGAAAAAAATTAACAGAATAAGAAGCAAAGGACGATTAATATCAATACATTATGTGCGGAATCTCTATTAATAAGAATTTTTACAAAGATCAGCTAACAAAGCACAGAGGATTACAAACTACATTCGTAGAGATGAATGGATTGAAGCATACTCACCATCGATTACCTATTCAGACGTTATCAGATGATGAATGGGATCAACCAGTTCATATTAAAGATGATTGGTATCTCATGTTCAATGGAGAGATATTCAATTATGATAAGGAAAAATATGATAATGATGTAGAATATCTACAGGCTTATTTCGAGACGACCATGAACATGGACGACATCATTGATGAAATGAATAAATGGGATGGGTTCTGGAGTATTGTTCTCTCTAACGGTAAGGAAATCATAGCTTTTACCGATCCATTGGGAAAGAAGCAGCTCTATTATAATGTCAGCACCCATGAAATATGTAGTGAAGTAAAAGGATTAACTCGCACGGGAGTAATTGATCGTCAATTTATTAGTACTGTAAACAAATGGGGATATAATACAGACAACAGAACCATATGGGAAGATGTTAAACGTGTGATGCCCAATACCATATATAATTTCTCTCCAGGCCATAGGGATATTTCAATGATACCCAATTACTTTGACTGGAATAAGAATGTGCCAAACGACAAATCCATAT
>Ga0210003_1002770_pt1 | contig 14587 bp, 9 predicted proteins | sample LantaG_FD_182804 | JGI IMG/M metagenome (GOLD analysis project Ga0210003, IMG submission 182804) | Deep subsurface microbial communities from Baltic Sea to uncover new lineages of life (NeLLi) - Landsort_02402 metaG (SPAdes) (version 2) | ecosystem: Environmental > Aquatic > Marine > Oceanic >... | reverse complement strand
ATAAAGCTTTCGTCGGTGGGGTAGGGGTAGGCGTACTCGCCGTACACCATCGTAAAATCGTCGGCGCCGGTTTCGGCCGGGTACCAGATACAGACCTGCAGCGGCCGGGCGCGCTCCCCCTCGAGCAGGGCGCCGAAATAATCGGTTTTGGGCCGGAAGGCGCGCGAGTAGTCGTATTTCTCGACGGCTGTAAAGCCGATCCCGTGCGGGCCGGGGGTGAGATTCCCCCAGATAGGCGGCGTTTCGGCTGCGGTCATAGCGGCAGCGAGGATAATGATAATCAGCGTCAAGCCGATAACTTTTAACGATTTAAGCGGAAAGATATAAGACATGGCACACCCTCCGTAAAGTTATTTACGACTAAAAAGCGGTTTTATTATATTTAGTAATTAAGGCTCCTACAAGTCGGCCCTACTGCACCAAAAGGACGCACAAACGGTCTTAAATATCAATTAGTTTTTTCGGACTGATTTGGTCTGGATTTGGAGATGGTAGATTCGTATTTCGTAGGTCGAAATGTCGCAGACTTTCGACATCTTTTAAGTCATCCTGAGCGGAGTCGAGGGATGATCTTTGGGCACCCCACCGCTTCATTGGTGGGGTGCAATAATCTAAACACTACCATCTGCCTCTTTTTTACGCTCATGGAAGAGAATATCTCGCCCCCCTTTTGTGTAATTGACAAGCAGACATTTCTCTGATAGATTATGTGAGTTAAATTATAATTAAAGGAGAAGATGATATGAAAAGTATTATGTCCGTTGTTATCGCGCTTTCAATTTTGTGTGGAACCGCTGCGACAGCGCAGGAGCTTTCGCCTATTGCGCTGCCCGCCCCCGCGTTAGAGAACGATAAGCCTTTTATGCAGGCGGTTAAGGAAAGAAAAAGCAGCCGGGAGTTTGCCGATAAGGACCTCAGCCTCCAGGACCTGGCCAACGTTCTGTGGTGCGCTATCGGCGTCAACCGTCCGGAATCGGGCAAGCGCACCAGTCCCTCGGCCATGAACAGACAGGACATCGACGTCTACGCGGTTTTGAAAGACGGCGTTTATCTGTATGACGCTGTCAATCATGAGCTGTTGCCCGTCGCGGCCGGTGACTTTCGCAAGGATGCCGGGACGCAGGAATTTGTAGGTACCACGCCTTTGAACCTTATTTATATCTCGGACCTCGCCAAATTTGAAACTATTAAAGACGAGGAAAACCGGATAATCTGGGCCGCCGTGGATGCCGGGCACTGTTCTCAGAACGTTTACCTTTACGCCGCCGCCGCCGGTCTGGCGGTCGTGGTCCGGGGTTCGGTTGATAAGGTCAAACTGTCCGAAGTTTTGAAATTAAGACCCGAGCAGAAGGTTCTTCTCGCCCAGACGGTCGGCTACCCCAAATAAAATTCCGGTAGCAGTATTTGTAGTATCCGTAGGTCGAAATGTCTTTGACTTTCGACAATTTTATTTTCTGTAGGTCGAAATCTCGAAGAGTTTCGACAACCAGTACACGTAGGTCGAAACCCTTGCGGTTTCGACACATATCCCAACCAACGTCATTGCGAGGAGTCCGCCGAAGGCGGACGACGCGGCAATCTAATCCCTCAAAAAAAGACCTGCCAGATATTGACAGGTTAAAGATAATAGAGTATAATATCACAGTTGAGTAAACCAGGGTCCCCGGCAAAGCCCGTTAGAAGGTAATAACCTATAGGATAAATACTACTTCTCTTTTTAATTATTACTAAAATAATGTGAGGGAAATCAAATGAGTGACTTTGAGATCTTAGAAATCGATATCCATTCTCTCTTTTTAAATCTTGAAAATCCTAGGTTTGATAAGTTAGAAAATCAAAAAGAAGTTTATAAAGCAATGATAGAAAATCAAGGTGAAAAAATTATTAATTTAGCTCACGATATTGCTATTTCAGGTATAAATCCTTCTGATTTAACAATGGTCACACATTTCAAAAACGATAAGAAAAAGTATATAGTATTAGAAGGTAATAGAAGGGTTGCAGCAATTAAATTTTTATTAGAACCATCCCTTGCATCTAATGGAGGTAAAAAAAGGTACGATAAGAAATTTAATGATTTGAGTAAAAAAATTAATAAAAAAACATTAGAAAAAATGAGATGCGTTGTATTCAAAGACAGGGAGAAAGCAGACCATTGGATTAGTATAAAACATACAGGCGAGAATGAAGGTGTTGGAATCGTTCAATGGGGCGCGAAAGAAAAAGCAAGATTTAATGCTAGATATGGTAAATCATCTCAAGCACTTCAAATAATCGATTTCTTAAAAGAGTACGGCGAACTAGATGTAGAATCAAAAGAAAAGATTGACAATATATCAATAACAAACCTTGATCGTTTGATTGGCGACCCAACTATTAGAGACGCTATTGGTTTATCAATAACTAATAACCTTATAACAACAAAATTACCCAAGATTGAAATTTTAAAAAGTTTGAAAAAGATAGCAAATGATCTCATTGATAAAAGTATTAAAGTTAATAATATTTATCATAAAAAGGATAGAAGAGAATACATTGAAAATTTTAATAAAGAAAATTTTCCAAATAAAAAATTAGCTAATTTAGAACCGTGGTCATTAATAGAATATTCAAAAGAACTGGAGAAAAAACATTTTGCAGCTACTAAAAGACTAAAAAAAACAAAGAGCTATCCTTTAAAAAGGAAAACAATAATCCCAACTGATTGTAAACTAAAAATTAAGAACATGCGACTCAATAAAATCTATAGAGAATTAAAAAGCCTTGATGTAGATGAATATACTAATAGTGGTGCTATATTAGTGCGAGTTTTTCTCGAATTAAGTTTGGATAACTTTATAACGATAAAATCCTTGCCAAATTTAGATGAAAATACTTCCCTACCTAAAAAATTAAAAGGGGTTTCAGATCATTTTATAAATAACAATATATTAACCAAATCTCAACTAAAACCAATAAATATTGCAATCTCTAATAAAAATAATATATTTTCGATTGACACACTTCACGCTTACGTTCATAATATAAACTTAATACCTAACCCAAGTGATTTAAAAACAACTTGGGATAACATACAATTATTTGTTGAAAAGATTTGGGAATAAACAAACAATAACGATCAGCAGCCATAGAGGAAAAAGTGGATCCCTTTCCATCACCATTGCGATATCCGGGGGGCAAAGGAAAGCTTGCTAACTTTATTAAACTAGTATTCAAGTTAAACAATTTGCTTGATGGTAATTATGTGGAGCCATATGCGGGTGGTGCTAGCATAGCACTAAAACTATTATTCGGTGAGTACGTACAGAATATATATATCAATGACATCGACAGATCCATTTACTCTTTTTGGTATTCAGTTTTGAATGAAACGGAAAGCCTTTGTAAGTTAATATCTGATTCTCCTGTTTCTATAAAAGTATGGCACAAACAAAAAAATATCCAATTGAATTTGGATAATTATTCTACTCTTGAGATTGCCTTTTCAACCTTTTTTTTAAACAGAACAAATAGGTCTGGAATAATTAATGGCGGTATAATAGGGGGAAAGGGACAAAATGGAAAATGGAAACTAGATGCACGGTTTAATAAAAAAGAATTATTAAGAAGAATAACTAAAATTGCACTTTATAGAGAACGTATCCTTTTATATAACATGGATGCATCTAAATTTATAAGAAAAATTCTACCAACACTTACTTCTAAGACTTTAGTTTATTTTGATCCACCATATTTTGTAAAAGGAAAAGAATTATACGCAAATCATTATCAACAAGAGGATCATGAAATAATAGCTGAACTAATAAAAAAGAAAGTAAAGAACCATTGGATAGTATCCTACGATAATAATCCTCAAATAATCAAATTGTATAAGGGCTATAGAGATTTATCTTATTTTTTAAGTTATAGTGCGGCTATTAAATATAGAGGATCAGAAGTGATGTTTTTCTCAAAAAAATTAAAGATTCCTAATGTCGATAAACCTACTGATATTAAGGCAGCTTAAAACAAGAAAGAAATGTCGATATTCTTCGAGATTTAGAACTGTACTAACACGTCTTTCACTCTCCCGCAACAAACCTCCGCTCCGTGCGTACAGTTAAAGTAGATTGGATCCCAAGCGAAACAGGGCTGATGAGAAACCCGACATCTTCATTACCAACCACTTTTCACATTCACTATCTTATTACTGTTAATTGCTAACAAATTATCGTGTATGGATAAGTCTGTTTAAAATGAGAAAAGGATAACATTTTATAAGGGAACCCCTAAAAATAACAAAACGAACCCATTTCACTGTAATATATAACGGCTATTTGAGTTATGGGATTTTCCCCCGGTTGGGCATGTGGATAACTTACTTAAAACCCTCAACTCTGCGTGCCCAGCACCGCCTCATGTAATCTGTCATATATCGGGCCGGTGCTGGTCAGGGTCGATTTGAACAAAACCAATCTATCGAAATGTATCGGAATCGGCGCGAACCTGTAATCCTGAAGATACCCCGTCAACTCGTCCAGCCGGCGAGGGTCTTTCACCCGGCCCAGCGTCAGATGCGCTTTGAAACGTTTTATCTCGGCCTCGAAGCCGATATCCTGCATCGCCAGCTCGACATGGGTGGCGATCTTCGTCATGAAATCGACATTCTTTTCCATCCCGACCCAGATAATGCGCGGCCGCCGCAGATTGGGAAACCCGCCGATTTTGGTCATCACCGAATCAAACGGCTCGTACTTGGCGGCGATATGGTCGAGACGTTCCTCGATTTTGGGCACATCGTCCTGGTGGGTCTCGCCGAGAAAACGGGAGGTCAGGTGCAGGTTGTTGCGTTCGACCCATTTGACGGCGCCGCTTTTGGGCTGTAAATCGGCCAGGATTTTGGTCAGTTCGTTTTTGACGTTCGCTTCGAGCGGGAAGGCTATGAATAAACGCATTATTTTATATCCAGTATCTCCTGTCTTAACATTTCCATGGCGGCGTATACCGCGCGGGTGCGGATAATATCGCGCTTTAAACCCAGTTTGTAAAGTCTGGCGTGGTTGGCGTGGGCCGAGGCCAGCCCGATATAGACCGTCCCGACCGGCTTATCCTCGCTGCCCCCCTCCGGCCCGGCGATGCCGGTGACCGAGAGGGCGTAGTCGGCGTCGAAAAGTTTCCGGCAGCCGAGCGCCATCGCCGCCGCACAGGCTTCGGAGACCGCGCCGTGTTTCTCGATAATCTCCCGTTCAACTTCCAGCTGTTTTATTTTGACCTCGTTGTCGTAGGCGATCAGGCCGCCGAGGAAATATTTCGAGGCTCCGGGAACCGAGGTCACCGTCATCCCCAGCTGGCCGCCGGTGCATGATTCGGCCACCGCCAGGGTCTTGTCGTTGTCGAGCAGGAGCTGGCCGACCACGCTTTCCAGCGAGTCGTCCTCGCGCCCGAATATATACCTGCCGACCGCGGACTCAAGATAACGCACCAGCTTCTGCGCTTTTTCCTCGGCCTCGGCCCCGTTGTCGGCGGCGGCCATAACCCGTAAATCGACCCCGCTGTAGGCGGGCAGGTAGGCCAGCCGAACGCCCTGTTCGAGTTTCAGGCCGGGTTCGATAAGCTCCGCTATCCGGGATTCGAAAATGCCGGTGGTGCGTAGTTTGACGACGTTTAACGCCCGGCCGGTTTTAATCCCCTTGAGGTAGGGGATGACGCTGTCGGTGAGAATCTGCTGCATCTCGGCCGGCACGCCCGGCAGGGAGATGAAAATGCGGCCGTGTTCGGCGATACAAATCCCGACCGCCGAGCCGGTTTTATTGGGGAAGAAATCCGCCCCCTGCGGCAAAAGCGCCTGGTTCTGGTTGATGGCCGGCATTTCGACCCCGCGTTCTTTGAAACGGGCTTTCAAATCCTCGAGAATGTCCTCGTGGAATATCAAATTGCGCTTGAAGACCTTGACGATGGCTTTCTTGGTGGCGTCGTCCTCGGTCGGCCCCAGGCCGCCGGTGGCAATAACCAGCTTGGCGCGCTTGAGCGCCAGTTGAAAGGCCTCCTCCATCGTCTCGATAGCGTCCCCCACCGAGGTTTTGTATTTGACGTTCAGTCCGAGACCGGTCAACTGCCGGCCGATAAAGGCCGAGTTGGTGTCGACCGTGTGGCCGGTTATGATTTCGTCGCCGATGGTTATTATTTCTACGTCCATATTTGTTTCTGAATTTTAATGTTAATATTTGTCTATAAAATAAATAATGACGCGTGTCAAGATATTGGCGTAAATTCCGGCAATAATATCGTCGAGGGTTATCCCCCAGCCGCGGGGAAGGCTCTCGGCCTGTGAGGCGGGGGGGACTTTAGCCACGTCGAAAAACCGGAAGGCGAAAAAGGCGATCAGGTAATTGGCCAGCGAAAAGGGAATATACAGAAGCGTCAGAAACATCCCGGCCCATTCGTCGATGACGATTTTCTTGGCGTCGTGGCCGTACATTTTCTCGGCCTCGCCCGCCGACCATACCGACAAGACAAAAGTGACCGCTGTCAGAATACCGAGCACAAGCGGGTTGTTACCGATGAGAAAATAGACGATAAGCCAGGCGGGGATAGTGCCTATCGTACCGGCGACGATGGGAAAGAAGCCGCTGTAAAGGCCGGTGGCGAGAAATATGACCAATCTTTTTTTCATTCTTGTCCTATTTTAAAGCAGTTTTAATCATGTAGAAGTATTTTATAATATAGTCTATCCCGGTCCAGACCGTGATGACGGCCGTAAACCACATCAAAATGTTGAAGTAAAAGCGATGGTCAAAACGGTTTATTGCGGTCCAATCGATTTCAAAGAAATTAATGGCCGTGACCAGGCAGACATAAGCCAGCACCAGCCCGACCACCGTCAGCTGCAAAAAGGTTTTGAGCTTGGCGCCCCAGGTGGGGGGAATAATGACCCCGCGGTAGGCGGCCAGAAGCCTCAGGCCGGTGATGGAAAATTCCCGGCCGATAATCAAAATAACCGGCAGGGGGGAGACGTAGTGTAAAGCGATAAAAGAAACCAGGGCCGAGGAGACCAGGATTTTATCTGCCAGGGGGTCCATGAATTTACCGAAGCCGGTGATGATGCCGTATTTGCGGGCGTAGTGACCGTCGGCGAGGTCGGTCAGGGCGGCGACGACAAAAAGAAAAAGCCCGATCAGTCGCATATAGAAATTATCAATCAGGAAAAAGAACATAAAAAACGGGGCCAGAATGATTCTAAGCAGCGTTAATTTGTTGGGTGTATTCATGGTAGAGCAAAGTATATCAAAGATGGGCGGGTGTCAATTGGTAAAAGCGATAAAGACTTACAAACCGCAAGAACATCAGGGGTGAACAGATACTAACCAAAAAAAACCCAGACAAGCGAGGCCTGTCTGGGTGGACGATATTAGGTAATCCACAGAAAGAGTAACACTTTCCGATTGCAAAATAAATTTAAAATATTTTCCGAAAAAGTCAAGGCAAAACTGCATTTTTTTAAGAAAAAATAGCATAATATTCGGATTTTATTACAGTGCAAGGATTTAAGAAGAGGTAAAAATTACCCTGAAGAAGGTTTTTTTATCCATTGATGTCCATTTTTGACAAAAACAGATCTGTTTTTCGAATAAAAAAAACAGCGCCGAAGGGTTAGTTCGACGCTGTACGAAAAGAAATGACTTAACGGGGTAAGATTAACTGCAACCGCTGGTTGCACCGCAAGTGTCACATTTGAGGCAGGTTCCGTTGCGAACCATGGTAAAGGAGCCGCACTCCGAGCACATGTCTCCTTCGTAACCTCTCAGCTTTGCGTTGCGGATTTCGTGTTGGAGACGGTACCCCTCCTCTTGTTTATCCGCTGGTTTTGCCGCGCCGACAAACTCAAGCACCGCCTCCGATTTTTCACTCTCAGCTGCTGCAGCCTGATTCTCCATCTGCTTACCATTACCATTACCTCCGGAGCCGTTCCCATTTCCGCCGTTATCGTAAGGGAAGCGTAAATGGGTGGTTCTTATATCATTGGCTTTTCTTTTTGCGTTTGTTATCTGGCCGGTAACGCGCGTCGTCGCCGGTTCCTCAGCTTCGAATTCAATTCTCTCGCCTTTCGGGATGCCGACCGTGTCGCTGCGCAGGTCTTCCTCGGATATTTGCGCCAGGTCGGTGCGGCTGAGATACGTGATAGCCAGTTCACGGAAGATGTAGTCGATAATAGAAGTGGACAGTTTAATCGATTTGTTGCCCTGCACCATGCCATTCGGTTCGAAACGGCTGAACAGGAAAGCTTCGACAAACTCTTCGAGCGGCACGCCGTGTTGCAAACCCAGCGAAACCGAGATGGCGAAGCAGTTCATCAGGGACCGGAAAGCCGCTCCTTCGCGGTGCATATCGAGAAAGATTTCGCCCAGGGTGCCGTCGGAATATTCCCCGGTCCGCAGATAAATTTTATGGCTGCCGACCATGGCTTTCTGGGTATAGCCGCCGCGGCGGTTGGGAAGTTTCCGCCGTTTGGCGATATAACGGTAAACCAGTTTCTCGGCCATTTTACCGGCCGCTTTTTCTATTGACATATCGCTCTCGTGGGAATTTTCGTCGTCGTCCAGGAAAACGGCGTTTAGCGGCTGGCTCAGTTTGGAGCCGTCCCGGTAAAGAGCCACGGCCTTGTTCATGTATTCCCAGGACATGCGATAGGCTCGCTTGACGTCGTCGATAGTGGCTTCCGAGGGCATGTTGATGGTTTTAGAGATGGCCCCGGAAATAAACGGCTGGGCGGCGGCCATCATCTTGATATGGGCTTCGTAACTAATGAACCGCTTGCCCTTTTTACCGCACCGGTTGGCGCAGTCGAAAATGGGCAGGTGTTTTTCCTCAAGGTGCGGGGCACCCTCGAGCGTCATCGTACCGCAGCAGTACTCGTTAGCGGCCTCGATCTGTTCGCGGGTGAAACCCAGTTCCGTCAGCAGGTTGAAATCCCACCGGTCGGTAACCTTGTCGGCAAAGCCCAGGTGGTCACGGATAAATTCCTCACCCAGCACGTGCTTGTTGAAGGCGAACGAAATATCGAAAGCGTGGGCCAGGGCGTTTTCGACCGCTTCCAGCTCTTCATCGCCGAAGCCCTTGGCCTTCAGTGATTCATGGTTGATATATGGCGCCTGTTTTAAGGTTTTGTGACCGGTAGCATGATTGTTAATCTCTTTGATCTGGTCGTCGTCGTAGCCGAGTTTTTTCAAAGCGATCGGCACCGAGTTGTTGATAATCTTGAAATAACCGCCGCCGGCCAGTTTTTTAAATTTCACCAGGGCGAAATCGGGCTCGATACCGGTGGTGTCGCAGTCCATGACCAGCCCGATAGTGCCGGTGGGAGCGACTACCGTCGCCTGGGCGTTGCGGAAACCGTAAATCTCGCCCAGTTCATTGGCCTTGTCCCAGACTTCCCGGGCGGTTTTGACCAGATATTCCGGGATGTAATTGGGATTGATACCGCGGGGTTTAATGGTCAGGTTTTCGTATTCCGCTTTCTCGGTATTGTAAGCGGCCCGGCGATGATTGCGGATAACTCGCAGCATTTGATCCCGGTTGCGGTAGAAACCGGGAAAAGCGCCCAGTTCCTTGGCCATCTCGGCCGAGGTAACGTAAGCCTGGCCGGTCAGAAGAGCGCTCAAAGCGCCGCACCAGGAGTAACCTTCGGGAGAGTCGTAGGGAATCCCCAGACGCATCAGGACCGTTCCCAGGTTGGCGAAACCCAGGCCCAGGGTGCGGAACTCGTAACTTTTCTGGGCAATGGTTTTCGAGGGAAAGGAAGCCATCAGGACCGAAATCTCCAGGACGATAGTCCAGATGCGGATGGCGTGCAAATAACCCTCGATATCGAAACTGCCGTCGTCTTTGAGGAATTTCCCGACGTTAATCGAGGCCAGGTTACAGGCGGTATCGTCGAGGAACATATATTCCGAGCAGGGATTGGAGGCGTTGATTCGGCCGTCCTCGGGACAGGTGTGCCATTCGTTGATGGTGGTGTCGAACTGTACCCCGGGGTCGGCGCAGGCCCAGGCTGAATAACAGATTTTTTCCCAGAGTTCCGAGGCGGATATCTTCCCGGCCTCGCTCTTGTCGATACGGTTATGGAGCACCCAGTCTTCATCGTTTTGAAGTTTCTCGAAGAACTGGTTGGGAATCCGGATGGAGTTGTTGGAGTTCTGGCCCGATACGGTCAGATAAGCCTCGCTGTCCCAGTTGGTGTCCAGTTCGATGAAATTGATGTCGGACAGGTTTTGGGCGGCCATGTCCAGGACCTTCTTGATATACTGTGGCGGGACGGCGTACTGCCGGGCGTTCTCCAGGGCTTCTTTGAGCTTTTTATTTTTTTCCGGATTGAACTCGAAAACCGAGTCGCCGTTTTCGCCGGCGACGTGGGCGGCGTCCACGATATTCTGGAGTTGCCGGCGAATAATTTTGGAGCCGGCCACCAGGGCGGCGACTTTCTGTTCCTCGACCACTTTCCAGTCGATGAAACATTCAATATCGGGGTGGTCCAGATCCAGACAGACCATCTTGGCCGCCCGGCGGGTGGTTCCCCCGGATTTGATGGCGCCGGCGGCCCGGTCGCCGATACGTAAAAACGACATCAGGCCGGAAGATTTCCCGCCGCCGGAGAGGGATTCTCCGACCCCGCGGATATTGGAAAAGTTGCTGCCGGTGCCGGAACCGTATTTGAAAAGTCTCGCCTCGCGCACCCAGAGGTCCATAATGCCGCCGTCGTTAACCAGGTCATCCTTGACCGACTGGATAAAGCAGGCGTGCGGCTGGGGGTGTTCGTAGGCGTTTTTGGCTTGGCTCAAGGTATGGGTTTCAGGGTCAACGAAATAATGACCCTGCGATTTCCCGGCGATATTATAAGTGTTATACAGGCCGGTATTGAACCACTGCGGCGAATTGGGAGCGGCAATCTGGTCGGCCAGCATAAAACAAAGTTCGTCATAGAAAATCTGAGCATCCTTGGGATTGTCGAAATAGTTGTGTTTTTCACCCCAGTGTCGCCAGCAGTCGGCCATACGGTGAATTACCTGCTTGGCGTTGGTCTCTCCGCCGTATTTCTGTTTTCCCTCGTCGTCAATTAACGGTTGCCCCTGGTCGTCCGTCAGGGGTATCCCGGCTTTGCGGAAATACTTCTGGGCGATAATATCCACCGCCACCTGCGACCATTGTTCCGGAACCTCGATGTTCTCCAGCTTGAAAACAGTGGAGCCGTCAGGGTTCCTTATTTCCGAAGAACGCCGGGTGAAATTTATACGGCTGTAGGGTGATTCCCCATCACGGGTAAAATACCGATGTAACTTCAACGAAAACCTCCTGTAGTCTTATCTCCAAAAAATGGCAAAAATCCGTTTAAAAAAAACCGTGAGAAGCTTATCTTACTTTCAATAAAAATATCTGAATTTACTTCCCCACATTTCAGTTGGACTAACGCGGCCCTTAAAAATCGGGTTACCAGCCGAAAAGTGCTACAATATATTGTAGCTAAATTTTCCAGACATACTAAAAATTGTGTTTTTGTATAAAAAACTGTATTTCCTTGAATTTCATAAAAGTAGCCCGCCATTAATTTTTTATGAAAATAATATTGAATCTTAATATTTATCTAATAAAAAAATCAAACTTTGTAAGTTTTTGTTCAGGAGGATATTACGAGAGTGTTATTTTTATTTAAATAATAATCGGCGTTTTTTCAAGGGTTTATAGACTTATCAACAGCATTTAACATCTTTTCCACATTCTTTGTGAATAAAAATAGCTTAAATACAGCCTTTTTGGATTTTGAGCACAAATCTATTTAAAAAAGGTCTGGATATGGTAGAGTACTTTTTTAAAGAATAACATTAATAAAATTAAATGAACTGACAAAAATTTACAGCGTATAAGAATATTAAATTTTCTATAGTTAACTGCAGATAGCAGTTTATCAATTCATATACGGAAGATACGGGATGAAGTCAGGGGTTTTTCTTTTCTTGCTTTTAATTTTATCGCTTTCCGCGTTCGGTCTTGACGAAGCGGATACACAGCTAACCTCGAAGCCGAAAACCCTCCGGCGGGTGCTTACAGGAAACGTTTACAATTCCAAAAGCGGCGAGGCGATTCCTTACGTTACGATTCAGGCGCTGGGAACGGGTAAATCCACCCTGACCAACGAGAGCGGTTTCTACCGGCTGATAATTGAAAAAGGGGAGCACGAGATCAAGTTCAGCCATGTGGGTTATTTCTCCGATACGGTTGAGGTTACTTTAGGTGACGATACGGTCAGTCTGGATATAAAGCTGGCGCCGACCCTGATAGAGCTGCCCGGCACGAAAGTTTACAGCCGGGCTTATGACCCGGGGCAGCGCATTATCGTTGAGGCCATCCGGCGCAAGAAAGATATTCTCACGCAGATCAACGATTACAGTTTTGACGCTTACACCAAGCTGGTGGTTCATGACCGGGAGTCGGATTCCGCCGATATCTTTTTAATCACCGAGAGCCAGGTCACATCGTATTGGGAGCAGCCGGACCGGTACAAGGAAATCATTACCGCCCGCAAGCAATCCTCGAACCTTCCGCCCGAGGGCAACCTGGTGGCGGTGGGGGAGATTCTGAATTTCAATAAGAACCGCATTGATTTCGGAGATTACGAGGTGGTGACGCCGACCGCCATAGACGCCCTGGATCATTATAATTATTACCTGCTGGATACGATAGAGGTCGACGGGCGGCTGGTTTTCCGGCTGGAGATAGAGCCGAAAAGTCAAATCGACCCGCTTTTTGTGGGTTTCATACATATCGCCGATTCGACCTATGACGTGGTGGCGGTGGATGTCGGTTTTAACGAGGGAGTGGATTTTCCCTTCATCAGCAACCTGCGTTACCGGCAGGATTTCGCCAAGCTGAGCGATAAATACTGGATGCCGGTCAAGATTGTATTTTCCGGATATTTTAAGCTGAGCATACCGATTCCGGGGATACCGTCGGAACTCTCGTTCGAGCATCTCGCCTCGCTGTATAATTACCGGTTTGAAACCGGGGAAACCGAGGGGGTTTTCGACGAGTACGAGCTGGTGGTGGCCGAGGACGCCGACGATATCGACAGCACCGTCTGGTACGCCAATCAGACTATACCGTTGACCGATGAAGAACTTTACGGCTACCAGCGGATTGACTCAATCGAAAACCTTCCCAAACCGTTAGCCAAAAAAATACTCACCTACGGTATCGGGACGGCTTTTTTCCTCGCGCTGGGGGGAGAATATGACATTTTTCACTACAACCGGGTCGAGGGCGCCTACCTTGGTTTGGGGGTTAATCTGGACCGGCGCCTTCCCAACACGGACCTGTGGTTAAAAACCGGCTATTCGTTCGAACAGGAAAAGTGGCAGCACCGCTACGGCTTCAGTTATGAGTTCTGGAAAAAACAAAAAATGTATGTCGGCATGGAATATAAAGACTTGGTAGAGAATTTCCCGAACGAGTCAGCCTACAATACCACTTTCCTGGTGTTGCTGGCCAAATATGACCCGTTCGATTATTATCACGAGAAAGGCCTTCGCCTTTTCGGGGGGATGAAGCTGTTTGACCATACACGTTTAAAACTGGGTTACTATGATTATAATCATTACCCGTTGGAAAAGAAGACGGATTACAGTGTTTTCAGAAATGACAAAGACGCCCGTCCTAATCCCTCGACCCGGCAGGGGAAACTTCGCTCGATTTACTCCGAATTTAGTTACGATTCCCGTATGCTCTATAAGAGTAAAAAATATGACTATATAAGTCACGCCGCACAATACACCCGCCTGGTGGCCCGGGTGGAGTACGCCGACCCGGATTTTATCGATAACGACTTTGAGTTTACCCGTTATACGATGTCGCTTTTAAGGCGGCAGCGGCTGTTCGGTATGGGGTATACGTCGTTGTATCTTTACGGCGGAGATTCGGAAAAAGATTTGCCGCCCCAGAAATATTTCACGGTTGATTTCGGAAACGAGATTTTCGCCACCGGCTCCGATTTTAACACTCTTAACGAAACCAATTTCTATGGTGACCGTTTTTTTAAGGTTACTATCAACCACGAGTTCGGCCACAAGCTCTTTTACAAGAGCGGCTTGCCGTTGATAAAGAAAATCCCCTTCACGCTGAGCGTCCAGGGCGCGGCATTCTGGACGGAGTTTGAACATGAAATTGACCCCGAGACCGCTGAATATTATCCTTTCGCCCCGACCGCTTATACGGAACTCGGTTTCAGCCTGGGTAACCTGACGCCGTTTATGAATCCGTTCAACCTGTTACTCGGTTTTACCTGGCAGCTCTCCGATTACGACACCAGCGATTTCTCTATTCAACTGGGGCTCGACCTGTAACCGGCTCAATCAGTTCGACGGATTGTTCATTAAACCCATAAAGAGCAGGGTTTCCGTACCTTTCTCGCGAATCAGGTAAAGAAACGGCCGGTCGCAGCGCAAAGTAAAGGCGCGCGGCTCCCTCATCGCCGTCAGGGCGATACCCACCGAGGTCACCGCCGCGGCCTCGGTGCCCTCCTCATTCACCTCCACAAACGTCTTGTGCTTGACCTCGCTGATAA
>Ga0210003_1002768_pt1 | contig 14588 bp, 12 predicted proteins | sample LantaG_FD_182804 | JGI IMG/M metagenome (GOLD analysis project Ga0210003, IMG submission 182804) | Deep subsurface microbial communities from Baltic Sea to uncover new lineages of life (NeLLi) - Landsort_02402 metaG (SPAdes) (version 2) | ecosystem: Environmental > Aquatic > Marine > Oceanic >... | reverse complement strand
TTCTCCAAAAACAAATATAAAAAACCACCAAACAATGCAGGCTGTCCACCGCTTCGCTGCCGAGCGCACGGTGGAGGAGGCCGTGGCGTCCCTGGCAGCGGCCAAGGCGGGGGCCATCGGCAGCACCGGTGCTGCTGCTCTCGCCGCGGCGGCTTCCGCTGCCGCGACGGGGCGCGGGCACGGCGCCAAGGCCATGCAGGCGCTGAGCGTCGGCGACGTGTCGGCGCTGCTGGGGCTCGACCGCTGAAGAAAGGAAGAAGAAACAGGGCTTGGTTGTTTTTGTTTTGCTCTTTTGAACCTTTCTACACAACTCCCAACTCATTGACTATCTCTCGCTCTCTCTTCTTCTGCGCACGTCCTTTCCCATGGTTTCTCTGGTATTTCCGGATCTTGTCATCTTTGTTTCTTTTCTATTCAAACAAAAACATGTCAATTCAAAAACCATCTTACGCGCACCGAAAATGGAAAACAAAAACTCCCTTTCTCTTGCTCATCTCCTCCTCCTCCTCCTCCTGTCTCTTCACCTCTAGTCCTCCATCTCCTCTTCCGTCAACGCCTCCGATGGCGCCGTCTCCATCTTCGATCGCTTCGCGCCCGCTGCCGCCGAGGGAGGAGCAGCGTTGAGAGAAGCGTCGGCGCCGGCGACGGGGGGGCCCTTCCCTTTCTTGACGTCGTAGATCAGGCCCGAGTCGCCGTCCTCTTCGACAGAGACCCACCCTTCCTCGTCGTCGGACGTCCCCGCCGCCGCCGCTTTCGACCGCTGCCTCCTCTCGGCCGCCTTTGCTGCGGCGTCCGGGGACACCCCGACCTCGACCAGGTCCCCCTCCTCGACCTCGCCCGAGATGAGCTTCTTGGAGAGGGCCGTGATGACGTTCTTCTCCAGCCAGCGGCGGAGCGGGCGGGCCTGTCGTTCGATTGCGATTTTTTGGAAAAGAGAGAGGAGGAACGAAAAAATGTGAGTTATGTTTTTTTCTTTCGCCGGAGGACGAAAACCATCTTCCAAGAAAATAATCTCACCCCGTAGTTCGGGTCGAACGACCTCGACGCCGCCCACGCCAGGGCCGCCTCCGTAAACTCCAGCCCGACACCGCGCGCGAGCAGGCGTGCCTCGAGCCCCTTCGCCTGGATCCTCGCGACGGCGCGGAGCATCTCCGGGGTCAGAGCGTCGAAGACGATGAGCTCGTCGAGCCTGTTGAGCAGCTCGGGCCTGAAGTGGGCGCGGCAGGCCGACAGCACCGCGTCCTTCTTGGCCTTGGCGGGAAGGGCCTGGTCGAGGAGGATTGTCGCGCCGATGTTGGAGGTCAGGACGATCATCTGTTGGTTAAGAGTTTTTTTTCCAATTTTGCAAAAAGAAAAAAGAACAAAAAGAGTGAGTCTGGGTTCTTTTTCTGTTGTCTTTTCGCTCTGAAAAAAACCGCCCTCTTCTTCGAAAAAGCCAGAGGCTCCGCGCTCTCTCGACCTCGCTACCCATCTTCGAGACTCTCACATGCACCCCCCCTCCCTCCCCTTACCGTGTTTTCGAAGCTGACCGTCTTCCCCAGAGAGTCTGTCAGCCTCCCGTCGTCGAGGACCTGCAGCAGCACGTTGAGGACGTCGCCGTGCGCCTTCTCGACCTCGTCGAAGAGCACGACGGAGTACGGCTTTCGGCGGACGGCCTCGGTCAGCTGCCCTCCCTGCTCGTGGCCGATGTATCCGGGCGGGGCTCCAATGAGCCTGGAGACGGCGTGCTTCTCCATGTACTCGGAGCAGTCGATGCGGATCTGTTTGTTTCGGATGCGTGAGAAAAGAGGAGAGGAAAAATGTGAGAAGACAAAAAACAATTCTTGTCGAAAAAACTCGACCCCCCCCAAAACTCTCTCCCTCTCTCTCTCTCAAGCGGGCGCGCCATCACGCGCGCTCGCGGTCCCAAAGTCACTACCCTCCAACCTCACCACCGACTTCTCGTCGTCAAACATCAGCGCCGCCAGAGCCTTGCACAGCTCCGTCTTCCCCACGCCCGTCGGGCCAAGGAACAGGAACGACGACCCTCGCTGCGCGGCCGCCAGACCAGCACGGCTCCTCATCACCGCGTCGGCGACGGCGGCGACGGCGGCGTCCTGGCCGACGACGCGCTCGTGCAGCTGCTCCCGCAGGCGCAGCAGCTTCTGCTTCTGCGTCGTGGTCAGGCTCGACACCGGGATGCCGGTCCAGCGGGAGACGACGGCGGCGATGTCCTCCGGCCCGACCTCCTCGCTGAGCATCGAGTCCGCCGGGATCGCCGCCACGGCCGCCTTGAGGCCCGCCTCGACCTCAGTCAGCGCGCCGAACTTGAGGTCGGCGGCGAGCGGCAGGTCCTGCCTGCGCTCGGCCTCGGCGAGCTTGACGAGCAGCTCGTCCTTCTTCTTCTGCAGCGCGCGGATCGAGTCGAGCCGCTCCTTCTCGCGCGAGTACTTGGCCGCGAGCGGCGCGAGCGCGTCGCGGAGGTCGGCGAGCTCGCGCCGCACCTCGCCCAGCCGTGACTCCGAGGCCTTGTCCTTCTCCTTCGACAGCGCCTGCTCCTCGATGCGCAGCCGCAGCTGCCGGCGCTGGAGCTCGTCCATGAACTCCGGCATCGAGTCGAGCTGCACGCGCTGGTTGGCGGCGGCCTCGTCGATGAGGTCGATGGCTTTGTCGGGGAGGAAGCGCGCTGTGATGTATCGGTTGGAGAGCTCGGCGGCGGCGACGAGGGCGCGGTCGGAGATGCGGACGCCGTGGTGTGCGCTGTTCCGGGTTTGTGTTTTGGAGGCGGGGGAGGTGAATAAAGGGGTGGTGACTATTTGCGCTCTTTCGACCTCGACACGCGCGAGATGTTCGGCGCCCGCCTCTCTTTTCCTCTCCGAGAAAAGAATAGAAAAAACCTCCCGACTCACCTGTAGCGGTCCGCGATGCCGCGCAGGATCGAGATCGTGTCCGCGACCGAAGGCTCCTTGACGATGACGGTCTGGAACCGCCGCTCGAAGGCCGGGTCCTTCTCGACGTGCTGCCGGTACTCCGAGAGCGTCGTGGCGCCGATGCACCTCAGCTCTCCGCGTGCCAGCATGGGCTTGAGCATGTTGCCGGCGTCCATGCTCCCCTCGCCCTTTCCCGCCCCGAGCACCGTGTGCAGCTCGTCGATGAACAGGATGACGTTGCCGGCGGTGCGGACCTCTTTGAGAAAGGCCTGGAGACGCTCTTCGAACTCGCCTGCTCCGTGCGAGAGAGTGTGGGGTAGAAGGGGAAAGAGGAAGGCGGAGGTTAGAGAGAGGGAGCTGTCGGGAGCAGGGCGTCGTCGCGCAACGAAAGACACATCATTTGTCGACCACCACAACCACCTCGTTCGCCTGGCGCTCTCGTATTTCTACTCACCGCGAAACTTTGCCCCGGCGACCATAGACGCCATATCGAGGGAAATGAGCCGCGTGTCCCTGTAGTTCGAATTTGAGTTATCTCAGTTAGAAGAAAAATCGTGATAGAGCTTCAGAAGACACTCAACTACGCGAAAGCGTTCCGCACCTGAGGGAGCCGGGCACGTCGCCGGCCACGATCCGCTGCGCTATGCCCTCGGCTATGGCCGTCTTGCCCACGCCAGGCTCGCCAATCAGCACAGGATTGTTTTTCGTGCGGCGCGCGAGGACCCTGATGGTCCTGCGGATCTCCTCCTCGCGCCCGATGACTGGGTCGCTCGCCGCGGCGAGCTTGGTCATGTCGTGGCCGTACTTTTCGAGCGCCTCGAACTGCTGGTCGGCCGTGGAGCTGTCGACGTTCGTCTTCTTGGGCGCAGCGCCGCCGCCGCCGCCGCCGCCGTCGGCAGAGCCCCTCTTGGAGCCTCCTCCGATCGTCTCGCCGCCGCGCGCGACGTCGAGCACTGCCTTGGCCAGCTGCGCGCGGGCCACTCCCGCCTCGGCGAGCGCGGCGCCGACGGCCTTGGACTCGAGGACGGCGCTCAGGAGGAGGTCAGCGCCGAGGTACGAGTCCTTGAGCTCCTTCTGCTGCTTGGTCGCCTCTCGCAGGGCCTTGAGGGCGTCTTGGGCGACGTCGGGCTGCTCCACCGCCGGGGAGACCGACGGCAGCTTCGCGAGCGCGCTCTTGAGCGTGCGCCGCACCGAGTTCAGCGTCGAGGCGTCGCCGCCGGTCATCTTCAGCACGGCCTGCTTCGCGACGCCGTCGGGGTCGTCGAAAAGCGCCGAGGCGAGGTGGAGGGCCGAGAACTGCTGGTGCGAGGCCTCGCGGGCGAGCTCCTGTTGGCGTTGTTTTGGTTGGCGGGGTTCGCAAAAGGCGAGGGAGGAGGAAAGGGGAGGAAGGGGTTTTAAGTTTTGAGCGGAAGAGTGTAGAAGCCCAGAGGTGACCGGTCGAGAAAGAAGAAAGAAGATGCGAATGCCACCTTCCGAGAAACTCCATTTGCTGCGCTCTTTGCTCCTCTTTGTTCTCTCGATCGAGAAAACATATGCGTAGAGATGTCCCCGCATGCGTGGAAAGACACGAAATAGTGGGTTGTCCACGCGCATTGCGGCAGAATGGTAAAGGTTAGCCACGCTCGACGGAACGAGCGACGTCGCCCCTCAATCGCCCTTCTCCCTCTCCCCCCAGCACTCTTACCTGCGCCGCCGACACGGCGGCCTGCGTCTTGGCGGTCCACTTGTTCGGGTCCATGGTTCTTCTCTTCTACGGGGCAAAGTTAGGTTCTGAGTGGGGTCTTTTCAGTAAAACTGAAGTTGATTTTTCGAACTCTCGAGGTTCAAGAAAAAGACGGTGTGAGAGCGACCGTGAGTAGCAGAGTTTTTTTTTCCCCGTCGGTCAACACTTTTTTCTCTTTCTTCTTCTTCGCGCCTCAAAAATAAATTATTCTTCCCGCCTCGCCCGCTCTCGCAACCGAGCTGCACCCCCCACCCGCATCGCCTCCTCTACGTGAGCGTCGCTTCCTCTGCGATTCCAGCTCGAAAAAATCGAAACCCGTGCGCGCACACCAGCAAAAGAGAAAACAAAAAACATGCTCCCTCCCTTGTCGTCGGCGCCCACGGCCGCCGCCTCCACCCCTGCCGCCTCCTTTGACAACCCCGACGAGGCCCTCGCCCTCTCGTCCCTCCGCTTCCGCGCCCGCCAGGCCTCCGCCACCTTCCTGTCCCGCTCTATCGACGAGTCTCTCGTCTTTGGTGGCCCCAAGGAGAAGGAGGAGGAGGTCGGGGAAGAGGCGGAACACGATGCGGCAGCGGCCGGGGGCGCGAGAAGGGCAACGGGGGCAGCGACCAACCCCAGCTGGGCCGACGCTGTCAGGGACGCTCTGGCCCGCGACGCGCGCAGGAGGAGGCTCGAGGCCTCCGAGGCCTCGAAGAGGGCTCACAGGGCCGTTTCTGCGAGTTTCTCCGTCAGTCGCGGCGGCGGTCGAGGCGGCGGTCGAGGACGAGGGCGAGGGCGCGGGAGGGGCGTTGCTGCTTCGGCGACAAAGCCCGCCGCCGCCGCTTTCGCCCGCACCCCAGCAGCAGCAGCAGCCCCTTCCACAGCGCCGAAACTCCTCCCTCGTGGCGACTATCCTTTCCCAGAAGCCGCGGGAATCCTCGAAGCTTCTGCAGCTACCATTAATCCTCCTCCTCGAGGCAGGAAGAGGTCGCGGAGGGAGGCGGAGGAGGCGGACAAAAAATACAGAGCCGCCGTCGCCGCGGCCAACGCCTCGGCCGCCGCCGCCAACGCCGGAGTCGGATCCGGAGGCGCTCTGCTGTCGTTCCCTGCTCCGCTCGGATCACCTCCAGCGAGAGGCACGTCCCTGCATCCTCCGCGCGTAACGGCGACGGCGGCACCGGAACGATTTGTCCACCCATTGCGCTGGCCCCCAAAACCCGGCTCCCTCCGAGCGAGCGGCGCGGCGCGTCTGGCCCCCGTCGCCGAGGCCGTCACTCCCCGCAGGCTGCGGCCCGCCCCCTGGGGCATTTCGCCCGGCCGGCAGAGCGGCGACGGCGCCCACGAACGAGAAACAGAATACGTGCCCGAGGCCAGCGGCAGCGTCCTCCACGTCGCCCCCTCCCCCTCCGCGTCGCCCTCCGCCGTCCCGCCGCAGCCCTCGGCCTCCTCCTGCTTTCCCAGAACCGTCATCCGCCGCTCCAGGATCGCGGGCCTGGGCCTCTACGCCCTCGCGCGGATCTCTCGCGGGTCGGCCGTGGCAGAGTACAGCGGGGAACTGGTGAGGGCTCCGCTGGCGGACATGCGCGAGGTCGACTACGCGCGGCTCGGGCTCGGTGAGCGAAGGACGTTGTTGAGTTTTCGAGTTTTTGAGTCTTTCAAGCTTTGTTTTTGTTCGGGGTCGATGTTGACGAAGAACGAGAGAAACCAAAAACTCACCCTTTCCGTTCTCGCTCTGTCTTCCGCTTTCGGTTCCTGCCCGAAATTCGCAAGAACAGGCGTCTACTTCTTCGGAATCGGGGCCGTCGGCGGGAGCGGCGGATGCAGCGGCGGAGAGGACGAGTTCGCCGGGAGCGGACGCGAAGTCGACCGCCTCCGACGCTCCTCTCCCACCTCTCCTCCTCCTCCTCCTTCATCCCGCGGCGGTCCGCCGCTCGTCATCGACGCGACGATGAAGGGAGGCCGGGCGCGGTTCGTCAACCACTCATGCGCTCCCAACTGCTTTGCGGAGCTGGTCAGCGGCGGCGGCGGGATCGGAGACAGGGAGAAGGGAGAGGCTGGCGGCGCCGGGAAGGGCGGCGCAGCCACCGGCAAAGAAAACACACCGATGCCCCCTGCTTCCTGTCGCCCGCGCGTGCTGATCCGCGCCGCCGTGGATCTGATGCCCGGAGAGGAGGTCACCTACGACTACTGCCTCTCCGGCGAGCCCGAGGCCGGAGGGGGAGGAGGTGGAGGCGGCGGAGGGGGAGGAGGAGGGAGCGGAGGAGTGGCGGCAGGGAGGTCGCACGACCTCCACCACGCAAGCGGCGGCAGCGGCGGCGTCGAAGGCGCGGGAGGAGAGGTCGTCCGGTGCTGCTGCGGCGCCCCGGCGTGCCGCGGCGTGCTCTAATTATGAGTTTGCCGCGATCGCGCTGGCTGCAGCCGCTTGGCGCGCATTAGAGAAAAATCGTAAGAACGGGGATTTCATTTCCTTGTTTAAAAACTGAACTCCGCTCCCCCCGTCCACCATAAATCTCTCTCTTTCTCTCTCGTTGTCTTTCTCTTCAAAGAAAGAAAAAAAACGCATTTCTTGAAACTCTCCCCCCACCACTCCACCAAAACAATCTGAATATCTCGGGAGACCAGAGCAAGGGGGGAAAGGGGGAGACACGGAGAGAGCGCAGCACTGCGCGATATCCCACCCCCCAGGAGAAAAAATGCAATGAAACATGAAATGAAAAAAGAAAAAAAACTGAAAAATCACCTCCCCACCTTGCCGCCCCCGTCCCTCAGCGCCCTGTCCAGCCGCACCACGCTCTCGGCGTAGTGCCCCAGGAACAGCCCGTCGCACTCTCCGAGCTTCTCCGGGTGGAACCCGTTGCACAGCTGGCACCCAGCAAAGTGCACCACGAACGGCGGCTGCGGCACGTCGGGCTCGAACCTTTTCTTGTACCTGTTTTTTTTGTTTTTCAAATGGTGTTTTATTGATTTTGACGGAGGGAGGGGAGGAGTGAGTTTCTTTTTTTTGCTCCTCGAGCTTTTTTTGTCTCTCTCTCGCCCCCCCCCCCCCCCCCCCGGAAATGAACGAGAGGCAAGAAGAAAAGAACCGCATTTTCGTACCACACGTTCATCGTCAGCGCGTCCTCCCAGCGGACGTGGCTCGCCAAAAACTCGTCGGGCCTCGACTTGAAGAGGAAGGTAAGCGGGTTCTGCTCGTACATGCCGACGTCGTACGAGGTCAGCTGCGAGGCCAGGCGCTGCTCGAGGGCCGTGTCGACGGGGTACCCCGCGTACGCAGCGACCTCGTCCAGCAGCTTCACCGCCCAGGGCCCGTTGCGGAGGAGCAGGACGCCAGAGTTCATCCCGGAGACGTCTCCAAGCCTCACCTTTGCGGCGTCTCCCCACATCACCAGGTCGTGCTTCTCGTACCAGCCCAGAGGGAAGGTCGTCGCGGGGTCGTTGATGATGACATCCATGTCCATCCAGAGCAGCCACTCCGCCCTCGAGGGCGGGATCTCCTTCAGGGCGCCGCGGAGCAGCGCGAGCTTCTGCCAGGCCCCTGGGCGGATCTTGGGGTCCCTCGTCTCGGCCATCTGGTGCAGCTCGTAGCCTTTTTGTTTTTTTCGTTTCATCGGTGTTGGAAGACAAAGAGGACAGCCAAGAGGTGAGAAAACGAAAGCGAGGAGAGACAAGAGGGGGAACAACTTGAAAAAAAAGAATCAAAAAAACTCTCTCACCGTGGAGCCTCGCCCAGTCGGCCTTGTTCCGCAGCTGCACTTCCAATAAGTAGTCGCCCCAGGGCGTGTTGCAGGGCGTTCCCGAGATTCCCGTGAGGAGCACGACGCGTTCGGTGGCGTGGGAGTCCGAGGCGGGGGGATCGCGGGGGCGGTCGGCTGCACGTTTTTTTTCCCGTCGAGTTTGAATTTTCCCCTTTTGGTGAGCTTTTGTTTTCTTCGACCTCGACCTTTTTTTTTTTTAATTCGACTCTCCCCAAAACCCAGAAAGCTCACCCGAGATGTACCCGGACTCGAAGCTCGAGAACGACGGGCCACGGTCCCACTGCGGAGGCTCGAGGTGCTTGCTCTTGGGGAACTCCATCAGCTCGCAGCCGAGGTGCGGGAACCTCCTGTTTTTGAGTTTTGCTCCGGAAGGACAAAGAAAAAAAGTGAGTTGTCTCTTCTTCGCGACCTCGAAAGACTCGAAACCTGGAGAGGCTGCTGCCTCCGCGACGACGAATGCGACGACGGCGATGACGACAGATGTCGGCGCTTCCAACGACGGCGCTCCTTCCCGAAAAAAACTTGCCCATCAACGAGGAGGACGCTCTCGACGACAACGAAAGTGGAAAAAAAGGGGAAAAAACAAGTCTTCCTTACCCGACGTCCCAGTCCCCTGCGTCGTCGCACCCACCCCGCGAGCGGCACCACACCCAGAACTCGCACCGAGGCTCGGCCAGGCACGATCTCTGGCACTCGTCGCCCGTCAAAGTCATGTGCGAGGCCGCGGCCCGCAGCACCGCGTTTCTGACCTTTGGAAGTTTTTTCGCTTTGAAGGCCGCGAAGTCGTACAGCGGAGGCTGCTCGAGCCCTCTCGCCGCGAGCTCCGGCGGCGTCTGCGGGTTCTTGGCGTCGATCTGCTCCAGAGGCGAACCCTTCAGAGCCCCAGCGGCTGCCGCGGCGGCGTTGCGGGCGAAGCGGCAGTAGGCGAACTCGTAATGAGCTTTATGGGCGGCGTCGCATTTTGCCAGAGTAGCCTCGTCGACGCCGTGCCCGGAGCAGAGCTGGCAGTCGAAGAAGCGCGTCGTGAAGAGCTTCCAGTTCTTGTTGGCGTCACCCCAGGCGGCGGTCTTGGACATGGAGCCTGTCGAGGGAGAGAGGGGGAGAGAGCACAGTAAAAGAGAGAAGAGAAATGAGTTTTCAGTTTTCGAGTTAGAGTTTTTCCTCTTCGACCCATTCTCCGACCTCTTCGTCTCCTCGAGTTTTTCCGTAACGGAAGAAGAAAACAAAACGAAGAAAAAAAAATTCTTACCTCCCGAGGCGGCCAGGTCAATACGCCTCCAGTCGCAGTTGACGCAGAAATCCGTCTCAAACCTCACCCGGCTCAGGTCCGTGCCCGGGTTCGAAGACAGGAGGTCCGCGATCGCCTTCGCGACCAGGTCGGTCGTCGCGGCGACCTCGGGGGGCGGCTGGTCCGAGTTGATGATCGCGGTCTCGAGCCTCCGAATGAAGCCTCTGGCCCAGTCGCTGTTGCGCAGCAGCAGGGCTCCCGTGTCCAGACTCGAGGAGTCGCCGGCGGCAACCTTGGCCGCGTCGCCGACGACGATCAGGTCCTTTCCGGCGTACGACTCGAAGGGAAAAGTGAACCCGACGTCGTCGATCATCGCGTCGAAAAACTGGTAGAGGATCCACGAGTCCTCCTCCTCCTCCTCTTCCTGCCGCTCCCCGTGGTTCTGACGGTGCAAGTTCCTGCGCATGGGCGTCTCCTGGAGCATCCTCGAAAGGACGGCGACCTTGTTCCACTGCCCTCCCGCCGACCCCCCTCGCGGGTGCAGGTCGTCGTCGAGCGGCTCCGAGACCAGGCTGAACTCGTACGAGTGCCACCGCGCGTAGTCCTGCTTGTTGAACACGTGTCGCAGCATCGCCTCCGTGCCGCCGCGGTTCGCGCACCCCTGGTCGCGCGAGGGGACCTCGGTGACGACGAGGACGCGGGGCTGCGCGGGGGACGAGCGCAGCCTGACGAACGTCTCCTGTCCCGGCTGGCGCTCCCTGACGTACCCCGAGATGTAGCACGAGGCGCCGTAGTGCGTCACGGTCCCGGGGGCCGTGGCCCCTCGCGGGCGCAGCGGCTCCCTCGAGAGCTCGCACCCGAGCGAGGGCGCGAGCGCCCCGCGGAGCAGCGGGCAGCCGCCGACGTCGAAGCACCAGGTCCAGGCGTTGCACCCCTGCGTCGCGGCGCAGGCCTCCCTGCAGGCCTCGGCGCTCGGCTGGCCGTTGGCCTCGGCCGGGACGAGCGTCTTGGAGTCGCGGAGCCAGGGCTCCTCCTGCAGGGAGCAGGAGGCGGGAGAGGCAGGTGGAGGGTTTGACGCCGCCGCGGCGGCGCCGGGCTTGCCCTTGTCCCTTTCGCGCTCCTTCCTCTCCGCCTCCCGGGCCTCCTCTCGGGACTTGGCGGCGCTCTCGTCCGCGACGTCGAGGTGGTCCGGCGGCGGCTTCGCGCCTCCGGGGAGGGCGTGCGGAGGGAGCGCGTCGGCCTTTGACGACGAAGAGGAGGTCGTCGAGGGTGTCATCCCCGGGAGGCCTCCCGCGGCGGTGTTTCCCGCCCTAGGGCCGTGTTTCCACGCCAGGGCGACCAGGAGGACGACGACTACGGCGCCGCCGCTGTGAGGGAGTGAGCGTGGGCGTGGGAGAGAGGGGAGAGAGGGAGAGAGGGCGAGAGGCGAGGTCGAGGTCAGAGAGAGGGCGAAGAAAGGAAAAGAGAAAAACAGGGGAAAGCAAAAGCGAAACAATTGACTACGCACATCACCATCAGCCCGGACTTCCTCTTCGGACGGGGCCGCCCGCTCTCCACGCCCACGTAGGACACCTCGAGCCGCCTCGGAGCAGACTGCTGTGTCGGAGGTCCCGGGGAGGAAGTCGGGAGCCCGCTGCCACCGCGGGCAAGCGGCCGTCTTGGTGACATCGAAGAGAGAAAAAAAGACTTTATGTCTTGTCTCTACTTTCGTCTTAGCCTCGACGCGCTAGCCCTCGAGCAATTGAGATTGGCGAAAGAGTGGATGTGCAGATAGTATGAACAGCTTTGTAGCTCGCGGCAGAAAGGAGAGAAGCGAGAGCCTTGGAAACAAAGAAAGAAGGGGGATTCTTCCCCTACTTTGTTTTTTTGTGTTTCGGCCAATTGGCGGCGCGCGAGAGAGAGACGAGGCGCGCCCTCTTTTCAAGTTGACCGCCACGTTGCTGAGACTCCCAGTTTCACATCAAGAAAAGAGCTGAAGCCGTCCGCCTCACGACAACAAGACAGCGGCAGATGAGAAGTAACAAAACTAAAAAATACTCAAAGGACCCCGATCGCCGCAACACACCCCGCCGCGAGCGCGGCACTCAGCGCCACCGCCTTCCCTTTGCCGACCCCGCCCGTTTCTTGCTGCTCCTTCATCGCCGGGCCGACCAGATACGCGTGCACCAGGTTGTCCGCGGCGAGCTGCACGCCAGTGCACACCCAGATCGGCAGGACGACGGCGCCGCAGCCGTAGGCCAGCGACGTCGCCGCGAGCTGCGCCGAGCAGCGGACGGCGGCCCTGGCGAGCGAGACGCGCAGCGCCTCCGCGCGCCGCCCGGAGCCGAGGGCCGCGCGCAACGCCGTCGCCGACACCGCCAGCGCCAGGGAGCCGGCGAAGACGCCGGAAACGAGAAATCCAGGCGGGGAAGCGGCGCCCAAGGCCGCCCCGCCCCTGACGAGCGAGGGGGCGACGGCGGCGTACGTGAGGGCGACGGACGACGAGCGCGCGAGCCCGACAAGGGCGGCAGTGGTCGCCGCAGAGGTCACCCCGAAAAAGGCTCTCACGGCCCCGAGGAACGGCGTCGCGACCGACTTAGCGCCGGAGCAGATCCAGAGAAGGAGGCTGCTGCTGCTGCTGCTCGAGTCGCCGCTCTCTCGCCCCGAGACGAGCGCTCCTGCTCCCGCTTCTCCTCCTCGATCGCTTTCACTTTCGCTGTCCTCCCTCGCCTCCATCACCGCGTCCAGCAGAGCCTTGCCAGTCTCCATCCCTGCGCTCACCAAGAAGTCTCCGAGCGAGAACAGGAGCCCTGACCTGAACGCGGTGCCGGCGGCGGCGGCGGCGAGCGCCGGCCCTCGCTGCCACCGGGCCGCGGAGCGAGCCGCGCACCTCCCGAAAAGCGTTGAGGACGGCGAGGAGCCCGCGGCGGCGACGAGGGACTCCGCGGCCTCGATCGCCAGCTCCTTCTTCGCCGCAGCGGACTTTCCGGCGTCCTTGAGCAGCTTGAACGCGCTCCTCTGCGACGAAAGATCGTCAGAGACGGAGCAGACGAATCCCGCCAGCGCCAGCCTCACAAGCTTGACCGATGTCTCCCTCGCCGTCGCTCTGGCGACCGCGGACAGCATCCGCGGCCACGCCCTCGCCCCCGCGAAGTAAGGGGGCCAGTCCCGGAGGGGAGCCCCTCCGCGCTCGAACTCCTCCTGCTCGAGGCGGTCGATCTCCGAGAAGTAGGTGTTGGCGTGGAGGGCCTCGTGGAGGACGTAGCTGAGAGAGAGAGAGAAAGAGAGAACGGGTTTGGTGAAGAAGAAGGGAAAAAAGGGGAGAAATGAGCCCGAGGTCGAGGTCGAGGTCGAGGCTGAGTTTTTTGTTTCCTCTTTTGGAGAAAGACTCAAACAACTCCATCTCCGGAGATAAAAATAGCTCCTCACTATTTCCAGAAAGCCCTGAAGAGGACCCAGGCTGCGAGAGGCTGCTGCTGAGAGGCGAGCAGGGCGTCGATGTCGTAGTCCTGGTTGCGTTTTTTTTTTTTTTGAAAAGAAAGAGGGTGAGAGGCGCCTGCACGTCGTCTCTCCGTCTCTTTGATCAAGCCATGTAAAACGGGGGAGGTATTGAACCTTCGTTTCCTCCTTCTCCTCCTGCTCACCTCCAAGCTATACTCGGGGTCCGAATCCGTGCCTGGCACGAACTTGACCCCTGAGTAACAGCGAACGACCCCAGGGAGGCCGAAAAGGGAGGCGAACAGCCGATGAATTGAACTAGGTGCTTTGCCCGTCGTCGTCACTGACATCACCACTGATGCTGATGCCCCCGTCCTTTGAGCCGCTGTCGCCCTTGCGAGGCCGCGCAGGGCGAAGCTGCCGCTCATGCGAAGCATCAAGCTCATTGCCACGGGGCTGACGGTCGTCATATTGGATGGAGGTGAGCAGCCAGGCGAGAAAACGGGGCGGTGTCTCCTTCTCTCGCTCTCGATGCTTTTCGAAGCGAGAGGAGGCGAGGAAGAGAAATGACAACGAAAAGAACCCGTTGCTTCCTCCTCCTCTTCCTTTCCGTTTTCGTGTCTTGCGTACTTTTCCGATCTCAGGAACAATGCAATTTCTCTCCCTCTCTCTCTCTCAATCGCTCAATCGCGCCCTCTCTGTCTACATCTCTCTCCTTGTAAGCAGAAGAACACGAACGCGACGAACACACAACTTAATGGCTCTTCCCTCCTGTCCCCTTCCCTTTCCCCCTGGCCTTGGCGACGCTGCTCGCGCCCAGACCCGAGAACACCAGCGCCACCGCGGCCCACTGCGCGCCCTGCAGCGGCGTCCCGAGCCACAGCACAGACATAAGGATGTTGAAGAACTTTCGCGTCGTCGTGATGATCGTATTGGTAAGGGAGCCGAAGCGGGCGATCGTGTAGAAGATAAAGAGCTGGCCGACGGCGCCGCATGCGCAGAAGAGCGCGACGTCTCGCCTCGCGTCCGCCGAATCGGCCAGCGAGCGCACGAGCCTGCTCCCAGCGCTCACGGAGGAGGGGGAGGAGGAGGAGCCTATTCCGGGTAGCCTGCCGAAGAGGTAGAGGCCGTTGTAGAGCGCGCACCAAGCGTTCATCCACGCCATCGTCCACAGCGGCGGCGTCTCGCTGAACCTCGAGTGGAGCTCGTCCTGGGCGGCGTTCGTGTAGCCGTCGAGCAGCAGGTTGAGGAGGCAGAGGGCGTATCCCAGCGGGGCGTTGGGGGCCGCGAGGCTCTTTCCGGGAGAGCCGTGGGAGCCGCCCTTGCCGCCGGAGCCGACGCCGGCGAAGAGCGCGACTCCGCCGGCGATCGCGCCAGCGCACCCGTATTCAAACAAAGAGTAGCGCTTTCCGGAGAGCACGGTTCCCATGAGCATGACCGGGATCATCTTGCATGACTTGGCGAGGACCTTTATAAGTGGATTCGGTGTTTTTTTTTCGGAGGAGGAGGAGGAGGGGGAGAGAGAGAGAGAGAGAGAGAGAGAGAGAGAGAGAGAGAGAGAGAGAGAGAGAGAGAGA
>Ga0210003_1002767_pt1 | contig 14588 bp, 9 predicted proteins | sample LantaG_FD_182804 | JGI IMG/M metagenome (GOLD analysis project Ga0210003, IMG submission 182804) | Deep subsurface microbial communities from Baltic Sea to uncover new lineages of life (NeLLi) - Landsort_02402 metaG (SPAdes) (version 2) | ecosystem: Environmental > Aquatic > Marine > Oceanic >... | reverse complement strand
GTAAATGAATTCAATTCCTCGTAAATGCCCTCCAAGTTCATCTTCAACCATTTTTTTATCATCTGAATCAAGCTCATGTATCTGAACTGGAAGCACTCTGTTAGCCACATTACCCCCTGGCAGCTTTACCTTCAGCCCATAGTGATCTTTAGATGCTTGTTCAACAAATACTTTAAATTCATGTTCCCATGCAAAGGATTTGGGATCGCAATATGTACGTGAGATAATTGGGATAAACACCAGACATTTCAGTTTCTCTTTCAGGGATTCATCCACATCATGTGTCTCAAGTAGTCCATCATGCGGATTGATATCAAAATAAACGCTTACTTCTTCTTTGAAGGTTGATTCAAGTTCTCCTTTAAGATTATCTACAAATTCAGTTACCCAACCGTCATGTTTATTATCCTTCTGGCGGTAACTGATAAAAATGTCATAATTATACCCTTCAATAACGCTTGACATCAGAGGTCTATTTATTTCATTATCAAAGTTAAACCTTAATCTGGCTAAATGCAAAAATTTATTTAGATGGTTAATAATTAATCTGAAGAGTGTGATATGGTTGTTTATGTTATAATATTATATCAGCAAGATTATTTTATTGCTTAGATATAGAAAAAAATGGGGTAGGAGTTCTTTCCTTCTAATTTATAGAACCTTTAAAGTCAATCTCTAATTTGTAAATAACAGCATTGCATTCGATCCATTTCCACGCTGGATCATTCCCGGTTACGCAACATCCACCCAGAACCGTTTTATTTTCTTTGATCTATCCCTCAAGGCTGGGAGAAAATATCGGCAAGCTATATAAAATCCCGGCAATATTTTCTGAGCCGCAGGCAGGACATCTCTTTGGTTTTTTGGTCGATTTATATTTCATAATATAAAGTTATTAGTATATATTTGATATACTGTATTATGCGTGTAACTAAATAAGATACCAGGCGACACTTCCTATAATCAGACTTTCCACACAGGATTGTATTGCAAACATTGACTTTCACACTAAGTGTCGCCTTCTTTTATATTGATTAAGGTAAAATAAAATTGACTTTGGTTTAAACAAGGTGTAACTTTGATAAATTTGAATTTAGCTTAAACATTGTGTAACTTTAGACAAAAATTTGGCTTGTGATTTATTGGGAAAATTGATATAGTAGAGACTTACATCTTATTTTTTATTTATTTATACTTATTCATTGATTATGAAAAAAAGAAACATTATTCTTCTGTTCACTGCGATGATATTCATCGCAGCCTGCACACAAAAACCTGGTGCCGATAAGGACAAGGCACTTGTTGATTCATTGAATACTGTGGCTGTCACGGCCTGGGGTTCAGGTGAAATTGACAAAGTAATGAGCATTTATGCAGATGACGCTGTTGTGATTTCCGGTCAAATGAAAATTGGCGGAAAGGATTCCATCGCCAATGCATGGAAATATGTAGTTCCGTATGCAAAGAACTTCAAAACATACCAGTATGTTGCTTCAGTATCAGAGGATATGGTTTATGTAGAAGGACTATTCACCTTTGACTGGAATCAGGGTAATTATTCAGCACTTGCAAAAGGTGTACAAATTATAGTGTGGAAAAAGCAAGCGGACAACACATGGAAAATTACCTACTCTGAAGAAAACCATGGCGACCTGGTAAAATAAATCTGATTTACGGTATATATTGTAATAATGTTAAGAATCCCGGCAAAAACCGGGATTTTATTTGACAGTTAAATTATTCTTCTGACATTTGGTCTCAGCGGCATTTCTTTCTATGCCTAACAGACAATAAGCTATTGCAGTGAGACATTCATTTCACTTAATAGGAGAGCCTGCTTTCTTTATTGTTCTTTCCAGATTTGAGATATTGACCTTCCAGGCGGTACATTCTTCTACTACAGTTAAATGGAGATCCTTTTAGCACGAGAAAATGCAGCGAGACAATGTGTACTGCCTTTTTTTAAAATATAAGCCTGTATCAGATTGACTTTTGTTAATTTCTATATTTGGAATACTATTGGATCCTATTTACTTATCGCTTTAATTACCCAATCTTCACTTATTAAGACATCTTTCATAAGCAGTTGATAAGGGAACTGCTTATGTTTAGTATTTTTAAAGCCAATAAGAATATTTGCTAAAGTCTGAGCAGTTATAAGGGATAGATTTAATTCAAATTCTTCTCTACAATCTTTTTCAAATTCTTCACTGAATTCAGGCGCAATTAAAAGGCTTTTTATAACTCGAAAACCTTTTGATTTTGCTAATTCTATATAAGCCTTAACTTGCCTAGAAACAGATGAAAACTTATTATATCTTGAATCTTTAATAGTCTTGCATTCAACGAGAATTAATTCATTATTGCCAAGGTTAATTGAAAAAGCCAGTGGCCTTGACCATAGTTGGCCAGATCATATTGACCATAAAAAGCTGGAGTTAAGTGCTTGTTGTTTAGTTATGTATGTTAATTGTAATCTGACCGGCCAAATGTGGTCAAGATGCCCGGTTTTTACATAGAGTGATAAACTTTTTGAGTCTGAAATCGTAAATAAAAAAAGAATCAAAAGGAAAATATGCCTATTCATTTTTTTTCAACCCTTGGATCACAATATTCCCGGTCCCGTATCTATCACAAGGATAACTAAATTCCTTCAGCGCTTTTTTCGGATCGTTAATAGTTTCATAGAACTGGTCAAGAAACTTAAGCGTTTGATTTTGGTAGCTACTGCTTAATAATGGGTTGCCTTCGTAGAGTGCATAAAAATCATCTTTAAGTTGGTTGAAGGTTTCAAATACCTCTGTGAATTGATTCATCTCCGGTATACAATAGCCCCTGTATCTTCTCTGTAAGGTAGAGCTCATTTGAAGTTCCTCTGCCGGCTTGGCATATGGTGCCCTCACAATTCCGGCATGATCAAAATCATAAGGTATTGTAATAGGCAAGCTCGTGGAATCAACAGTGATCAGCTTAATATTTTGCTGGAACTGTACTGACCAGTCAGTATTCCCGATCATGTATTCGAAAACGGCCATTTTCAAAAAGTCCCCTTTTTGAGTTTCCTCAGGACGTAGGCCAATTTTCTCCAAAGAGCGGGACAGATTTCGCATGGCCATCTCCGCTTCTTCTTCAAGCAGAATTCCGTAATAGGGATCTGAGCTTTTATTTTTTACTGTGTCCTGATAGATGACCTTCACCAGCCTGGCCTTAAAACTCTTTGGTGTGATAAGATTATACAATTTGTAAACTAAGTATTCATGTATAACGTACTGATCACCCCGGCAAGGTGTCACCAACTTCACTTTGTCCTGGTCCTTAAAGACAGAACTTTTTGGGGTAGACGATTTTGCAAAATTCAGTAATATAGGAGGATAATTGCAATTGGTAGCTATCTTACGAAAGTGCCCTCGGGTTTTTATTTCAATGGGGATTTTAATCGCATTCTGATCAGCCTGATAGTGTAAAGTTGCAGGGTGGTATTGGGGATCATCTCCACGATCCTTGAATACCGTCTTCAAGTCGCCTCGCAAAGTCAACTCCATTACTTCATCGGAATCAAAAAGATTAGATGACTGGCCTAGAGCACTGCTCAATAAAAAGCAACATGCCAAGAAAAGAAGTGCATGTTTTGTTACTCCTTTTAAAAAGGAGATGTACCTGGTGAAATCAGTAAACATGATGATAGTTATTTGACGGGTTTGGATCATATAGATCTTTTAAGGGTTTTGTAAGTTAAGGAAACATTCGGAAAATTAGAAAACAGGGAGAATAGCATAGAACGTAATAGTGTATATGCATTATTACACATATACTCCCAATATCTAAGTATATATATATAAATATATTCCTGATTTTCATTTCTGTTATCAAATTTACAACTTGATTTATCGAAATACAATTATATTTCAATCAGCTATTTACCTGTTTAATTATCTTTCAGGCAACGGACTGAGAAGCCTGTGTTTCGAAAGCCTCCGTTCCGGAATACTCCTTGATCCCAATACCAAAGACCCCTGATCCAAACACCCTCCCAGGTGCCAATTATTGCGCCTTCAGTAGAAGATCAGAAGTAGGCTATCTCACCAAAATTGACAAATCCCTGGAAGTTATCGCGGTCGCCAGCTGGAAGAACATTAAAACCGCTCCTGTTATTCCCATTACTATCCAAGTACCATCCGGAAGTGGATTTCAATGCCCTACCAATAGACCCTGACTCGCGTGAACCCTCCCGATTAATATCCGAGGTACTCATTCCAAGGAACATTTCAAGCTTCTTCCATTCAGCATCACTTGGTAAATGCCATCCTGATGGACAAGCCGTTCTGGCAGCCTCCCAGTTGTACAAGACCCCGTAAGTGGAATAATTTAAATTGGCTTTGGCCTCTTCAATATTACTCCCTTCGTAATCATACACGTAATAAAATGGATCCGTATCCGAACCTTCTGAGGATGGACTCACAGAGGGAAGATAGGCTAAATTTTCAGCCATCCAGATTTGTTCTCCAATCTGAACCCATTTGTAGATATGAAAATCCCTGGTATCTGAGAATGTGCCAGAATCTTTATATAGCGGCTCTTTGCCCGGATCTTTGCTGCATCCTATAAGGAGCAGGACAAAAAGCAAGGGTAGAGTTTTCATCGCCTTCCGATTAAATTATTCTCTAAGTTAAATAAAAACCAGATATATAAATATAATTGTAACTAATCAGTGCCTAGAGTTTGGAGTGCCTAAAATGCCTAAAGTTAATATTTATAGAATGAATCAGATTCTTCTATAATCGGCAATTACATTTAAAGCTTTTAACACATTTTGATTGTTTTTATGGCAGTGTCAATAATGGATATCAGGATGGCGAAGTTTTCAGCAGCACTAAATATTTTGAACTGTCCGGATATTTTTTGTTTAACCTTGACATTTCGTATGGCTCTTTCCGAACCATTATTATCAGGAGGTACAGTTGGATGATAGAGAAAGGTAAAGACATGATCACGATATTTGGTAATTCGCTTTTGAAAAGCAATCATCTCTTTATGCTTTGGATCCAAAGCTTCGGACAACAAATTATCCAACTCCTTTTCCAAAAGAGAGCGAAGATGGTTTGGATAATAGTAATCGGCAGGAGTAAATTGCTTTTTAAGTTTATGTGCAGTTCTGAGCATGGCCCGGAATTTGACTGGCCAGGCTACTTTGTAACGCTCCTCCAGATATTTGATTTCACGTTCAAGTTCCTGTTCAAGATAATTTATTTTCGCTTTCAGCAACCTATTCTCTTGTGCCTGCATTTTAACGATGAGCTTCAATTCTTCGATGATTATTTTATCAGATGTTTTCATAACTTGTGCTACAAAACTAACCCTGAAATCCAATATATCAAAGAACGTAATCGCCTATTTATCAAACACTAAAATAATATTTGTTAATATGTGTTCGTTTTTTTAAAATGCCACCCAAATGAAAATTAAAATGTTGATTTCGTGAACTATATTGTTAATAACACATTATTTTTAACTTTAGGCACTCCAAGCTATAGCTCACTTTAAGTACTGATTAGTTACGAATATTCAAATAAAAATGAGCAAGTTCCAATCGGTTATTCGAATAAATAACTCTTTACTTAGCAGTAATATACGAAACATATGAATCTTAACTATTTTTATAACATATGAACTAAAAATTAACCAAAATGAAAACTAATATTTTATTCAGGAGAAATCCATTTTTCATAGATGGGAAACTTAAATCACTGTTAGCGTTAGTAATATTCTTTATGTTCATTACAGCTACTCTCAAATCAGAAAATCCCGCTGAAAATTCAATAGCAGGTGCATCGGATTATGTGCCTGTAGGTAAGCACCCATATCTTTTCTATACCTCCGACCGGATAAAAAGACTACAATATTCGATAAAGCAAGATACATTGGTTCAGAGAGAATGGAAGAATTTAATAGACAGAGTTGACAAGTCCCTTACACAGGAAGGTAACTCCGGATCTATTGATGATCTTGGTCTTGTATACATCATGACCCGTGATAAGAAATATGCTGCTAAAATAAAACAAATACTCTTTGCTTCCTGCAAACGGGAAAACTGGGAGAGCATAGGGTTGTTAAGCCGGACCCCGCCATGGAATGCCGGACTGAATCTCTCAAAAACCTGCTATTCTGTCGGGGTCGGCTACGACTGTATTTATGATTATTTAACTCCTGAAGAACGTAAAACAATTGTCGAAGGATTAGTCAGGTTAGGTATATTGCCAACAATGAATGACTGGGTGCTTGGAGGGAAAAGGATACATTCATTTGATTCAATGGGACATAACTGATGGAGCGCCTGTGTCCTTAATGCTGGAATAGCAGTATTATTAATTCTTGGAGATGATCCAAGGGCTCAAGGTTGGCTCGATGAAATTATGAGAGCTGTCCCGCAGTGGTTCGGTTTCCAGGGAAGCGTTCTTGGTAATAAGCCAAAGACATTTGACAGTGAAGGAGGATTTTACGAAAGCACAGGTTATGCCGGTTATGCGATGGGAGAGTTTTTAAAATTCAGACTGGCTTTTATTAATACCCTTCCTGAAACTAAATTCTTTGTCATACCCCAGCTTGAAAATATTGACAAATTCTTTATTGATGCAGCTTACCCCAGTTCAGACAGAATGTTTACTGTGAACTTTGGTGACGGAAGTAATAATGGTGGTAATATTGTTAACCTGCTGATAGCTAATGGTTTCAAGAAAGACAGGTATTTATGGCTTATTAACCAGATACAAACCGGACGAAGCAGACAAAATGAAAGAGGAAATTCGGCGTTCAGCCTGGTTTATCCTTTCATTACAGTGAACACTTCGGTCCCGGCATCTCCTGGTATTCCAAAATCAGCACTATATCCGGATATGGGTTGGGCTATGCTGCGCTCATCATGGGAAAAAGATGCAACAATGCTGGCTATCAAATGCGGATTTACGTTTAATCATTCCCATGCCGATGCTGGTTCATTTATACTGTACCATAACGGTAAGAATCTTATCACCGATTCGGGAAACAGCAGTTATAGCACTCTCGAATATTCAACCTATTATTGTCAGAGTATTGCACATAATGTTATTTTATTTAACGGGGAAGGTCAGAATCCTGAAGATGAATATACTGGAGTAAAAAACCCGGGGAAACTTTACGATTTGCTGGATGCCGGGGATATTAAATACATTTATGCCGATGCCACAGGTCCTTATTCCCATATTCTTATGAGAAATTTCCGGCATTTTCTGTGGATTGGCAATACAATATTGATTATCGATGACGTAAAAGCTTTTGAACCTGGCCAGTTCGAATGGCTTTTACATTATAATGGAGAAGCCAGAAGGACTGATCAGGATCTTACTATTACCAATGGAGAGGCAAATGTTATAATACGCCCGTTGTTTCCCCAGATTCTCGGTTATACTCCTCACGATTATCCTGAAAGGATGAAACTCCTTACGAGAGATGCTCCGCAAATCCATGATAATGATCCTAAAGTCTCCTATTATGCTATTGGATCACCTTTTTTGGCAAGAGCTACAAAGTTCATTACCGCTATTCTTTTACCCGATAAAAACAATCCCGGGAAATTACCCCGTACTGAAAGATTTGAAGGAGTTAATTTGAATGGTGTTAAAATATATGAAAACGGGATGGTAACATATGTTTATTTAAACCTTATGGCTGACGGACGGATTATGCACCGCCCTAACTTCAATATTTTTGATGGGTGGGAGACTGATGCTGATATTGTTGCAGTTACCTATCCTGAAAATGCTGACCTGAATGATCCGGATGCGGCAACCCGTTTTTTTGTTTCAAATGGCAGTTATTTACGTAAAAACGGAAAGGTTATCGTTAGTTCGCTTTCAAAAGTTTTCATGATAGCGCAAAAAGCAGAAAACGGATTAAATGTATTTCTTAACGGGCAACCGCTGATTGACCTTCGTCTGAGATCAACACAAAAACCTGTAAATGTCTTCCTGAATAACGAGAAAGTAAATACTGTATATGATAATAGCGATAAGTTGATAGATATTATGAAAACTGATCCGGGTTATCAGGGAGCAGGCTTTGCGACTGGAACCAGATAAAGTATTAGTTATAAAATCTTAAAAATTATATATAAGTTCTTTGGCTATAGACAGATGAAATGGTTTATGTCATTATATTTCACAGGAAAATCATAATCCTGATGTTGTCCTTAACGGCGATATTACAAAGAATGTAATCAGGATAAAAACAATTCCAGGCTCAGTGATCAGTCATTTCAAACTCCAGTTTTCCTCCTTTCATAAGATCAGCATGTGAAATTTTATACTCCTTCAGCACTTTGCCATTTAATTTTACACTCTTTATGTATTTGAATTCTTCCGATACTTCAGGTGCAGAAATTTCAAGTTTCATTTTCCCCGGTAGTTGTATTGTGATCGACCTATAGGAAGGCCCATGAAGGTAATAATAATCTTGTCCTGCAATCGGGAAGAACCCGCATATTCATTATCAAGGGCATGCACCAGCCGTTCTGTGAATACATTCGGGCCTCCCATGTATTGAATCGTAGCGGGAACATCCTGAGGTATAAAATAAGAATATATCCAGCATGTTCCTTCATAAAAATGTTTGTTAAAGCCTGTTTTTGGATCGATCTCTTCGAAGGTACCATCCCTGCGTTTCCCCATTATGAATCCCTTATAACCATCACTTATTACATTAGCATTCCAGACATTTTTCCAGGTCCCGAAATTTTCAGGATTGCTGCTGGAAATGTGAATCTATAAAGAGCGGCATTGGCTGTAGGGACCAACTGTTCCCTGGGTGTGGAGCTGGGCAAATCCAACAATCTTCTCATCCCCTCTATATCCTCCGTTGGCGGGATTGAGAGTATTAGGACTTGGATAAATAAGAGGAGTGGGGCAGGCAGGGTCCTGCCATGCATGAACCTCTTCCCGCAGCACCAATCAGGGGATTAACAAAATCGGACGGGGAATTAGCATTTTGAGCAGGTGCCATATATACCATACTAAATAAAATGGTGACAATAAGGATTGATTGTTTTTTCATGATTTTAAAATGCTATGAAGTTATTTTGGTTAAATTGGCGAATAAAATCATTCTCCAGCTTGTGAAGGTTTTTCTGAAGTTCCAACATTAAGACGTTGATGGCAATGTAGTTCATGAAGAAGTTTTTTCGAGATAGTTTAAATTGTTAATAAGGTGAAAAACAAAAAGTTAGTTGCATTTTGCGCCCTCTGCGCTCCTGCAGTGGCTGTTGCTGCATTTTCCCAGAAGATGGAGAAAAAGCCTAATATTATTCTGATCCTTACCGATGATATGGGTTATTCGGATATCGGATGCTTTGGTTCAGAAATTGAGACTCCAAACCTTGACAGGCTTGCTCAAGAAGGTGTACGCTTCACGCAATTTTACAATGCTTCACGAAGCTGCCCTACCAGGGCATCACTTCTTACAGGCCTCTATCAGCACCAGGCAGGAGTGGGCGACATGGTTAATGACCTGGGTTATCCAGCCTACCAGGGATATCTTAATAACCAGTGTGTTACCCTTGCTGAAGCGCTGAAATATAACGGATATAAAACTTACATGTCAGGGAAATGGCATGTGGGCAGCAATCCTGAAACCCATCCGCTGAAACGGGGTTTTGACAGGTATTTCGGATTGATAGACGGGGCAGGAAGTTATTTCCAGAGAATTGCCTACAGGGCCAATTCGCCGGCACCAAGATGGATGCTGGAAGATAAAGATTTTAATCCCCCTGATAGCGGGTTCTATATGACAAATGCAATAGGTGATCACGCGGTTTCTTTTCTTAAAGAGGAATCGGGAAAGAATCAGCCATTCTTTTTATACATGGCATTTACTGCACCTCATTGGCCGTTACATGCCCTTCCCGAAGATATTGTAAAATATCGTGGAAAATATCTGAAAGGATGGGATGTGTTGCGACAGGAGAGGTATAAAAGAATGATCAGCCTCGGGATTATTGACACAACTGTCAGATTATCGCCTCGCGACGAAGGATCTTTCAATTGGGAAAGCCTTTCTCCGGAAGAAAAGAATAGATGGGATCTGAGAATGGCGGTTTATGCTGCCATGATAGATCGTATGGATCAGAACATCGGGAAAGTTTTGGACCAGCTTAAAAAAATGAGAGTGCTTGACAACACCCTGATCATATTCCTTTCCGATAATGGCGGGTGCCATGAGGTTACTGACAATCAAAAACTTTTTTTGAATACGACCGGTGAAACAGGAACTCCCAATTCATTTGATTCTTATGAGATTCCATGGGCAAACGCGAGCAATACCCCATTCCGGATGTTCAAACACTGGGTACATGAAGGTGGAATATCTACTCCCTTCATCGCCTGGTACCCTGGCAAAATAAAGGAAGGGAGAGTCTGCAGGCAGATCGGGCATATTACTGATATTATGCCTACACTGCTGGATATAACAGGAGGTAAATATCCCTCATCATATAAGGGTAATAAGATTCAAACAATGGAAGGTATCAGTCTCTTCCCGGCTTTTAAAGGAAAGGATTTGAAGCGGGAGAAACCGGTTTTCTGGGAGCATGAAGGCAACAGGGCAATGAGAGATGGCGACTGGAAGCTGGTATCGGTATATGATAACAGTACCAAAAAATTCAATGAATGGGAACTATATGATATGAAGAATGATCGTTCAGAGCTAAATGATCTAAGCAGGAAATATCCTGAAAAAACTGATCAGATGATTGGCATGTACGAAAAGTGGGCCTTAAGAGTGGGCGTGGTTCCCAAAGAAACTCTTGACAGAAAAAAATGACTTTTGTCAATTAAATTATCTGGTAAGGAAAGATTAAACCAGTTTTTAATCCTGGTAATTTAAATATTCGAACAAAAATGAGCAAGTTCCAATCAGTTATTCGAATAAATAACACTGTACTTACCAGCAATATACAAAACATTTGTTTTAGATAAAATAGTTTATGTCATTATATTAATTCACTCGAATATGAAAAAAAATGTCGTAAAACATGTAATACGGATGAGAACTTTTGTACTGGTATTCATCGCTATCTTTTTTATTTTTCAGTTTCCAGCGGTTTCATCCCAGAATAAAACCATACCTTTTGTTCACCCAGGGATGATGCAAACCGGAGCTGATCTTGAGTTTATGAAACAGAAGATTATTGCTGGGGAACAACCATGGAAGGATGCATTTAACAGGCTAAGTGAATCAGTATCACTTGAGTTTCAGCCAAAACCATTTACTCATGTGATCAGAGGTTCTTATGGCAGACCCTCTATTGGTGGTTCAGAATTATCCAGTAGTGCTGATGCTGCTTATAAACATGCACTTATGTGGTATATAACTGGTAATAAGGCATATGCCCGGAAAGCAATTGAAATAATAAATGCATGGTCTTCGGTTTTGTGGGATTTCGATTTTAATGATGCAAAAGTACTCGCAGGATGGACTGGAAATATATTTTGTAATGCTGCAGAAATATTGAGGTACTCTGATTCGGGATGGGAGAAAAACGATATTGAGAATTTTAAGCGAATGTTATTAACCGCCTATTATCCAATGATTAAGAACTTCTTTCCTGAAGCAAATGGTAACTGGGATGCAGCATTGATTAATACAATGATTTGTATCGGAGTCTTTTGTGATGACCATGATATCTTTGATCGTGCTGTTAATCATCTTCTTCGCGGGAACGGGAATGGTGGAATTACTAAATACTTTTACCCAAGTGGCCAATGTCAGGAGAACACCAGGGATATGGGACATACACAATTGGGGATGAGATATTTTGCCGAAGCTTGTCAGGTTGCCTGGAACCAGGGTATAGACCTTTATGGAGCAGCCGGAAACAGATTGGCACTGGGTTATGAATACACAGCCAGATATATGCTTGGAGAGGAAGTTCCGGTTTATGGGATAATATCTGCTCTGGGACGTGGACGATTCAGTGATATTTATGAAGTTGTATTTCAGCATTATCGTTATATTAAAGGTTTGGACATGCCCTATACTGCCCGTGCGATTGAATCGACACGGACCATATCCTCTGTGGCACTGATTACTTCATATAAGGGTCCGCTTACCAATTCCCCCATGACAACTTCCGGTACTCCTGTTGCCAGTAAATTTGCAACATTGGCAGGGGCATTATCAACATCTTCGGTTGAACCTCCATCTAATTCAATCAAAGTTGCACCAGGAGATTCTATTCAGGATGCGTTGGATTCAGCAGACAAAGCTGGTGGCTGGGTGGTTCTTGAAAAGGGACTTTATACATTGAATGCAATGCTTAAAATTCCAAGTGGAGTTACCTTAGCAGGACAAGGTATTGAAACTATTCTTTTTCTTGATCCTAAACTAACAAATGAACGTGGCATTGCTTCTTTGTTAAATGCTGATGATGATTTGCATGATGTAGCAATAAGAGATTTGGTAATTGAAGGAGCATTGACAAGCAAAACTTCCTCAGATCCAAATCAGAATCGAAGGCAACGTTCATATCAGAACGCCCAAAGGCGTGCAGGGATAATCTTTTCAGCCCTTAAGGAAGGGCAAATTCATAACCTGACTTTTGAGCATGTCACAATTCGAAATAACACACATAACGGGGTAGCAGTAAAAGGAGCAAAACAGGTCAGAATTATTGCGTGTGACTTCAGTGATAATGGTTCCAGCGTAGTTCCTGGTCCAGGTCTGCAACATAACCTGCTTCTGAGCCATGTAGAAGATTGCCAGATAATTGATTCCAGGTTTGATACATCTCCGTGGGGCAATGGCATTGACCTGTCTAATTCAAGTGATATCTCGGTATCAAATTGTGAGATGGCTCGTAATGCTCTCAACGGAATCAAAATAGCTGATTGCAGCAATATTAAAATTACAGGAAATCTTTCAGAAGGTAATGATTGCAATGGAATTGTTTTTGAAGCATTAGTAGATGGATCGAATATCATTGATGTTCAGGGAAATTTATCCCATTATAACGGAATGAATGGTATCCTGATCGAACATGTCATAAAAGGCACAGTACGTAAAAATATTTTAACCGGCAACGGTCAGGGAGACAACGTAAAATTGTTGGAGTCGGAGAAAATAATTCAAAAATAATCTTCAATTTATTTTCGTAATGATTCAGTGGATGAAACCTTAAATTTCATGATTGGAGTCTTAGCTAATGTAATAAAGAATTGTTTGGTAAAATGATGGAAGCATAAGAAATTTCAAATAGGCTAAATGATATGAAAAGAAGAGAATTCGTTCGTGACATGAGTGGAATGGCCGGTTTAATGGTAACCTCTTCTCAATTAATTAATAATTTCAGAATCAGGGATTTTTTGCCAGTTGAACCAAATCGGGTTATGGCAGGGATCTGGAGGTTCAAAATAGGTGATCCCGAAGAAATTACACCTATTTCTACGCGTCATTACCAGCCTGATGTGGAAAAAGTAGAGTCCCTGTCCTCAGTGGATGCATGCCCGGCTATTCTTAGCGGTGCGATTAACAAGCGAGGGTGTCTAATTAGGATCCCGATAAAAGCAGATGAACTGATTTATGGATTAGGCTTACAATTCCAATCATTCCAGCAAAGGGGACAAAAGAAAATGTTGCGTGTGAATGCAGATCCAACTATAAACACGGGAGATTCCCATGCTCCCGTACCCTTTTTTGTTACCTCCAGGGGTTATGGGGTTTTAGTTGATACCGCTCGATATGCTACTTTTTATCTGGGAAATAAAAAACGTAGACCGGAGACACAGCTTAATAACGTGCCAGTGTCAGAAGCCAATGATGGATGGAATGGATTGACGAGCCCATATGAACGACTTGGGCTGGGTTGGGAAAAACAGAGCGGCAATATTTATGTTTCCAATATGGCTGATAATACTGATTTTGATCAGTTTGTTGTGAATAATAAACTTCAGATTTTAGCCCGTTATCCAAATTATGATGGAAATGGTGGTCGTTGGCAAGGATATGCTGCCGACGCAATTTCAAAAGAGCGGATCAAAAAGTGGAAGCATCCCGAAGGAGCTATTTTTCATGCCATGCATAGTGGCCAGTGGGGTGGAATGCATTACGTAATTACCGGAGTTGATGCTAATGGCGAAGCAATTCTGAAAGGTGGGTTTCAAAATAATCGTCCATCCCTCCCGCATCCGGAATACCGGATGGTTGAAAATGTGCTGGAAGAGTTGGATTCTCCGGGTGAATGGTTCCTGGATAAAGCCAGTCACAAAATTTATTATTGGCCTGACAAAAACGTTGATCTGGCAAAAGCAAGCTGCGAAGGGATCGTCCTCAAAAATTTAATTACAATTAAGGGCGATGAAAAATCACCGGTGAAAGATGTTGCGATCACAGGTATAAAGTTCGAATATGCTCAGAGGACATTTATGGAATTATACGAACCATTGCTGCGCAGTGATTGGACCATCTATCGTGGTGGTGCAGTTTTCATCGAAGGTGCTGAAAATTGCCTGGTACAAGATTGTGAATTTACCAATTTAGGGGGGAATGTAGTTTTCATTAGCGGATAT
>Ga0210003_1002766_pt1 | contig 14594 bp, 20 predicted proteins | sample LantaG_FD_182804 | JGI IMG/M metagenome (GOLD analysis project Ga0210003, IMG submission 182804) | Deep subsurface microbial communities from Baltic Sea to uncover new lineages of life (NeLLi) - Landsort_02402 metaG (SPAdes) (version 2) | ecosystem: Environmental > Aquatic > Marine > Oceanic >... | reverse complement strand
TGCAATTGACCCCTGGGAAAAAGTAGGTTATGCACTCCACATAAGCATGGCGGCTATCAACAAGGTGGCAAAAAAGTTTGACACCGATCATGTAGTGTTTTGTTTAGAAGGTCGTTCATGGAGAAAAGATTATTACAAGCCATATAAAGCAAATCGCAGTGAAGCAAGAGCCGCACTTACAGAACGTGAACAAGAAGAAGAAAAATTGTTTTGGGATACGTTTGATGACTTCAATAAGTACCTACGTGAAAAAACAAATTGCAGTGTTCTCCGTGATGGTGATGCAGAAGCAGATGATCTTATAGCACGTTGGATTGATCTACATCCTGCAGATGAACATGTTATTATCAGTTCAGACAGTGACTTTTATCAACTGTTGGCTGATAATGTAAGTCAGTTCAATGGTATTACTGATCAGCTGATCACCGTTGAAGGTGTATTTGATGCAAAAGGCAAGCCAGTAATAGATAAAAAAACAAAACTTCCTAAAGAAGTACCTGACCCTGAATGGTTGTTGTTTGAAAAGTGCATGAGAGGCGATAGCAGTGACAATGTGTTCAGTGCTTATCCAGGTGTACGTAAGAAAGGCACTAAGAACAAGGTAGGTTTATTAGAAGCATTTGCAGATAGATCTAGCAAAGGATATGCTTGGAACAACATGATGTTACAACGTTGGACTGATCATGAAGGCAAAGAACACAGAGTATTAGATGACTACAACAGAAACAAACAGTTAATAGATCTAAAACAGCAACCTGAAGAAATTAAACAAAGAGTTGATAATTTTATACGTGAACAAATAACCAACAAAGATGTTGGACAAGTGGGATCAAAGTTCCTGAAATTTTGCGGTAAATACGAGTTGAATAGACTTAGCGAAAATGCAGAACAATATGGACGTTGGTTGAATCAAACATACCAAGGAGTATTACAAAAATGACAGACACAATTGCAAAGCCTATAATCAATGGCAAGTTTTGGGTATTACAAAAGGATAACCAAAAAATTGGCTCAGTTGAAAAAACTCCAACAGGTTATTTTTTAAAAACAAATCAAGGCTCAAGTCGTTTTAAAACTGTAAAAAGTCTACGTGATATTACTAAAATAAACTTTGATAATGAACTCGAACGTGTCAAATATCCAGAGAATCAAGTAAATCGATTTCCAACAGATTGTAAGCCTTACAATGGTGTATGGGATATTAATCAACGTTTGCCAATTTATACCAAAGAAAAGAAAAGCAAAAGTTGGTACGCTGCTGGATACTATATGGTTACAATCAATCGCAAAACACAAGTAATGTTCTGTCCTAAACTTATTATACTAGACCGCTATGGTTACGTTGGTCCAGTAAGAGAACCAGATGGATTCTACTACAAGTGAGTGGATTGTATATACGAAAATTTATTGATAGAGTTGCACAATGTGATGCAACCAATGCTAGAGATTTTGTTTGGGCAATGCAAGATGCAAAGAATCTACATGGTGATATTACCAAACTTCTTCTTGATATAGATCTACTGCAAAAACAACAGAGTTCAAAACAACCAGATAGTATAGAAGTCGACGGCGGAACCTGGTAATTAACTAAGCCGTTAACAAGTTATCTACGTAGTTTATCATAAATAACTATGGAGATAATGAACATGGCAAGACCAAAACCTCAGATATTAGTTGAAGTTACAGACAAAGTAACATATAAAACTGAACAGGTATTGGCCAGCGAAGGTATATGGGCAGTATATTTTGATGGGAAACCTATCAATCTAAAAACGTCTAACATGCTGGTGCAGTATCCTGGACCAAAATATAAAAAAGTAAGTTTTTCTAACCCTGGACATGCAATAAGTTTAGCAAAAAAACTAAATTCACAATTTAAAACAGATAAATTCAGTGTTGTACGTCTAAGCAAAGGAGAAACTGTTTACTCCAATGAGAAATAAAGACGTTCTAACTCGTCATATTATTTCATTATTAGGAGAAGACAAACCAGAATACAAATCTGCCCTACATTCTTGGTGGTATAACACACGAGAAAACGGCGGAATGCGACTAACTTCAACTGGATTTGCAGTTTTAAGTAAACTTAAATTTGAATATTGGGATTATGTGTTACCAGATAACTTTGCACGTAAGAACAAAAGAGTCCTCCTTGGACTTGATCGTAAACTACAATTTCCATACTACTACGGACAAAAACGTTTGAGCTTTTTTGGATCACAAGAAGCAATGATGGCCAATCTTACAGGTGATTTAGAATCATGGTTGACAAATAATTTCTGATATAGTTCGTGCTATAGCAGTGTGTCCTTGTATAAGTGGATGACCTCCTAAACCTTTGTCAAAACCTTCACACATTTCCACTAATGTTCCGATATAGTTCGAACAATAACTGATATCACAATCCCAAGGACCTAAAAAGTAGTTTTTGCATTTTATGTAACTTTCTAGCATGCGGACCTGTGTATGAAATTTATCTTCAGCCCATTCTTCGTTCCAGTCAGAAAATTGTTGTGGAGTTTTAGTTGGTGTAAAATGTTCCCAGTTACGTTCAAATCTGTTTGGTGTTGTGAAGGCAACAATTACCAATGTAGGATCATATTCATCGATAGCATTAACTGTGGTTCGCACAATAAAGTCGTTGCTTGCTCCGGGTTGTGCTAGATTTATCACAGGCATATCTAGTCTTAACCCTAACTGATAAGGCCAAGCCAAACTTGTATCGACCAGTTCTGTACCGTATGTAAAACTATCACCAACTGTGACTAACATATTATTTCCGTTGACATTTGCAGATTATTTGTTATACTATAGTTATACTAAATTAAAAAAGAGGCATATAAATGTTCTTACGAACCAAAGATGTATCACTGTATACAAAAGTCACTCACAAACTCAAGAACGGTAGATATTATAGAAACTTTGCAGAAGAACGTGCAGGTTATCAACTTCAACAATTTACGGTACAAAAAACTGCTAAAGAAGATAGTATACAAAACCAAAAAGAAATACTTTGGCGTGCAGAAGCACTGTTCATACCCACAGTTTTAATTACACCAAAAACCATACAGTTTCTTGGAAATGCTAACGTAGTAGCCGATGAAATAATGACAGAAGCTCAGTTAAAAAAATTTGATACTAGCGAGAATCATTGGAGTAGAAGTACTTGGAGAAGTGAAGTAAGTGATCAAGGCGTTGAATGTTTAGAGCTCAATTTAAATTACGAAAATTTTGTAGTGCTACCAAGTGAACAAGGATTTTTTCAATACATAGACAACAAATTTGAAAGAATAAAAAACAGATACACACAAATAGAAACTCTGTGGGACTATGGCTTTCCAAGCAAAAGAGGCAGACCATTGACCATTGGCAGAACCAGTCATAGCGGAACCAAACGTGAAATTGTTCAATTGGTTGATTGGTTGAAAAACTTAAAGCAGATCAACAGCGGCAGTGAAATCAAGTACAAGGTACAACAGATATACAACACACTCAACAGACATTATGCCTGGCCCGAGCATTGGTAAAGGTTGACAAACTGATGTTTCAATAGTACAATATAAGTATATCAAAAATAGAAATTAAGGAAAAAACATGGGAATATTATTATTCATAATTGCATTTTCGGCTAATAATGCTGAATTCAATAAAACGGTTGCTGAACAAAAAGCCGCAGGATTTAGATGGTACGAGTTACCAGAATGTAGACAGGTTACTCCAGATCTACCTGCTATTACCGTGGACAGTGTAAAAGGCAAAAGAGTTTGCTACAAACTTGCTCTAACACGTAGTGGGGCAAAATAATTGCTTGAATGGTTTGTGGTAGCTTTTATTGAGATGCCTAATTCCATTAATACAGACATCATGAAAATGCAAAAAAGTTTCACCTCTAGATCTGCTTGCATTAAATACCTAGAAGAAACACCTGAAGTCATTAACGACATTGCAGAGTTTCGACCAACAAATATAGGTATGAGATTCCAGTGTCTCAGTACCATAGAAATTGTTGAACTAGGTAAAAAGAAAATAGGCATCTAAAGAGAAAAAAATGTTCATAAACAATGATATTCCTGCAAGTAAAAAGAAAGTAGGCTTTTATGAATTACATGGAAAGCAATATGCAAATAAGTTCTATGCACTTTCTCATTGCAAAAACGGTGAGTATCCTCGATTCAATTTCAATGAGGAACAATTTTCTCAAGCAGATTTTACTGTAGAACCTAAAGAATCTCTATACGAATTGTATCGTAAACGTGCTCAACAGTTAAGAGATGAGTATGATTATCTTGTGGTATATTTCAGTGGTGGTATAGATAGTGCAATTATTCTACGAGTTTTTTTAGAGAATAAAATTAAAATTGATGGTGTTATAGTATATGGTACTTGGAGTTTGGATGGCAAGTTGCCTGATGGAATGCCTAACTATAACACACTTGAACAAAGTAGAGCAGGAATTCCATTTTTAAAACAAATGGAAAAACAATACAATGTAAAACTCAACATCTGTATGTACGATGCAGTTGATGCTTTTTATAATTTTAAAGATGAAAATTATGTATGGAGTTTAGGTGGAAATACTGTAGGTCCGCGTATGTACTCTTGGAATTTTGTTTGGCAAAACCCATGGATGCAGGACTTTCTAATGAAAGGCAAAGTTGCAAGTATCAAAGGTATAGATAAACCAAGAGTATATCTTGAAAATGGAAAGTGGTATTTTGGTTTTTTAGATACAAATGTAAATGATGGAACACCAAGTGGCGAACTGCATGCACGTCAAGACTGGGATATTCACGAATACTTTTATTGGACACCAGACATGCCAGAGCTGGTTATAAAACAAGCACATACTGTAATTGATTATTTAGAAAATAATGTGCCTCTTGATATCCTTAAAAAGATAAGCACAAAAGATGCCAGTTTTGATAGGAAAACTTATATTGACTATGTAGATCCATTGATCTACAGCAATAACGGTCTATGGCTTACACAACAAATAGGAAAACCAAAAAACTATTATGGACTAAGCAAACCATTAAGTGCTGGCCTTGTACAAAAAGATTTATGGTTCCATCAACTAGCAGATGATGAAACAAAAAAACAATTCGATGTATGGTTAAGTGGAATAAATTTGCTTCAAGAAAAAATTGATCCAATGTACTTTAACAAATCTAGACTTGGTGCTATAGAAAGTATTACCACTGACGAAGAGTTTTCTGCACGATGGTCGATAATCAAAGATGAGTACCATCTACATAATATGATTCAACCCAAAGATCAAAACGATAGACATATTATATGGGGTCCCGTTGGAATATGGAGTACACCGTACTATGTAAAGCCATCAAAACATGTATTCTAAAATTCAAGAACTATTAAATTTAGAACAGGATAGACAAAATAACTGTTATGAATTAATTGCAAGTCAAAATTTTGTAAGTCCTGCGGTTGCACAACTTTGTGGTAGTGTTTTTACAAACAATGCATTAGAAGGATTGCCTGGACGCAGATATTATAATGGTGCAAGTAATGCAGATAGTATTGAACAAATTGCAATAGACAGTGCAAAAGAGCTATTCGATTGTACATATGCAAATGTACAACCACATTGTGGAACTACTGCAAACTTTGCGGTATACCAAGCTCTATTGTCTGACAGAGATACAATTCTTGGAATGGATATGCAATCAGGTGGACATCTATCTCATGGTGCACCACGAACACAAGCATACAAAAGGTATAATATTTGTACGTACGGAGTTGACAACAAAGGTTATCTCGATTACGACAATATAGAAACTATTGCAAAAGTTCATCGTCCACAAATCATAATTGCAGGTGGAAGTAGTTACCCACGAAAAATAGATTGGAAACGTTTTAGACAGATTGCTGATAGTATTAATGCAATATTGCTTGCAGATATATGCCACTATGCTGGGCTTATTGTAGGCGGGGTTTATCCTTCTCCTTTCCCTCATGCTCACATTGTTACAGCAACAACAAATAAAACATTACGAGGACCTAGAGGAGCTATAATACTATGGAACGATGGCGATTACACTGCAAAAATTAACAATGCAGTGTATCCAGGACAACAAGGTTCACCAATGATGAATGTGATTGCCGCTAAAGCTCAATGTTTTCTCGAAGCATTAGAGCCAAGTTTTAGTGACTATGCAAAGGCGGTAGTAGATAATTCTCAAATAATGTGCAAGGTATTCTCTGAACATGGACTGCATGTACAAACAGAAGGAACTGACTCTCATATAATTTTACTAAACTTTTCGCAGTATAAATATTCTGGTAAGCAAGCCGCAGACGAACTTGAACTGCACAGTATTATAGTTAATAAAAATCCTGTGCCAAATGAGCCAAGATCTTTGAGAGAATGTAGTGGAATACGAATAGGAACTGCAGCTGAAACAACTAAAGGCACTGCTGATTTCTCTGGTTTGGCTCGCAGTATATGTAGGATATTAGATGGATTACAATAGTATAAAGACCAATAGTGGTTTACCTTTTCTTGAATTGGATTTGCAATTTCCATATGAAACTGCTATGCAGGAAATATTAGCAATGCCAAAAGATTTGTTTGTTGAACACAAAAATGATATGAGCAAAGCATGGTATCAGTTTGTTATGTATGGAATTAGCTTTGCTGAAACCAGAAGTGATTGGAACCATCCTGATAATACATGGACACCTGAGGCACTAGAGCACATGCCATGTACGGTTGAATGGTTTAAAAATTATTACCCTAGCAATAATTTTAGCAAGATTAAACTAGCATTGCTAAAGCCTGGGGGAAGGATCGATGAACATTCAGATGGAAATATCAAAGGCTTTGCTTCAGGACAAAACAGTGTTTTAAATATTGCGGCAAATAACCCCGACGGAGCAGAATTTCATATAGAAGATACCATAATACCCTTTCAAGATGGCAGTGCAATGTTGATTGATTTTAGTAAACCACACAGGTTAGAGAATAAAAGCAAGATCGATCGTTATCATATACTAATAGGACACACTGATGAAACTTATGAATTTAAGACAAAAGTGATAGAAAGTTATATAGAAAAAAGAAAAATGATGCACCAAAGGAGAAACTAAATGGCAGTGAAGAAAAATAAAGATTCAAAAGCATGGATGGTTCCTGAAGGCGAAACTAGAGCAAATGCCAGTTTTCACTTTGTTGCTAGAAAAAGCACAAGCATGATCAGGGACGGCAAAAAATTAAAGTTACGTAAGTATCATCCAGGACTTAGAAAACATGTTTGGTTTGTTGAAACCAAAATGCCACCACATAACAAATAACGGAGAGTACAAAATGAATACCTTGACCTCAACTGGTTATCAATATGATGAAGGTTTAAGAAACTTTATGTTAAACATGTTCAACCACACCGCAATGGGTCTAGCACTAAGTGGTGTTGTTGCTTATTTTGTTTATGCAACAGGTTTGGTATACACACTGATGAGTGGACCACTAGCATGGATAGTGATGTTAGCACCGTTGGGTATGATTTTTTGGTATGCTAGTGCAGGACAAAACTGGCCACTAGCAAAAGTTAAAAACTTTTACTATGCCTTTACTGCAATTATGGGCATAGGACTAAGCACACTATTTGCCATCTACACCGCATATAGTTTAACACAGGTTTTCTTCATAACCAGTGCAACCTTTGCCGGTGCAAGCATTTATGGATATACTACCAAAAAAGATCTAACTGCAATGGGCAGTTTCTTGGTAATTGGTTTGATTGGAATCATAATTGCAAGTATTGTCAATATCTTTATGGCAAGTAGTGGACTATCATTTGTAATAAGCATCGCTGGAGTTGTGATTTTTACAGGCCTCACTGCATGGGATACACAACGAGCAAGAGAAATTTATTATTCTCATGGCGGAGATGAACGCTATGGTGTCCAGTTTGCACTTAGTCTCTATTTAAATTTTATAAATCTTTTCCAAATGCTACTAAGTTTGTTTGGAAATAGAGAGTAGAATGAATCCAGACATAAGATACATTCTTACAAAAGAATTTGGAAGACAAAAAGACACTCTTGAATTGATAGCCAGTGAAAACTTTGCAAGTGAAGCAGTAATGGAACTTTGTGGCAGTGTATTCACCAACAAGTATGCAGAAGGCTATCCAGGAAAACGTTACTACAACGGTTGTGAAAACATGGATGTTATTGAGAGTTTAGCAATAGCACAGGTTTGCGAATTGTACGATTGTGAATTTGCAAATGTTCAACCACATTCAGGTGTTAATGCAAACACTGCTGTTTATCAAGCATTTATGAAACCTGGTGATGTTCTAATGGGCATGGACCTAGCAAGTGGCGGACACCTATCACATGGTGCTCCTCCTACACTAAGTGGCAAAGTCTATAAAGCAGTAACCTATGGTGTAGGTGATGATGGTTTGCTTGACTATGACAAGATTGAAGGCATAGCACGTTTAAATATGCCACGAGTAATTGTAGCAGGAGCAAGTGCATATCCAAGGCAGATAGACTGGAGTGCTTTCAAAGACATTGCTGAAAGTGTTGGTGCTACACTTGTGGTAGACATGGCACACTACAGTGGATTAATTGCAGGCGGTGTATATGGATCACCATTGCCTTTTGCGGATGTTGTCACTAGCACCACACACAAAACACTACGTGGTCCAAGAGGTGGTATGATACTGTGGAACAATCCTGATTACACTCGTAAAATAAACAGTGCGATTTTTCCTGGAACACAAGGCGGGCCACTGATGAATATTATTGCTGCCAAGGCACAATGTTATAGTGAAGCACTTCTTCCTAGTTTCGAACAGTATGCAGATCAAGTTATCAAAAATGCTCAAGCAATGTGTGCGGTATTTGAGTCACGTGGATTTCCGGTACAGACTGGTGGTACAGACAGTCATATTATACTGATGGATCTAAGCGAAAGCAAGCACAGTGGTAGACAAGCTGCCGACATACTTGAAGAAAATGGTATCACTGTTAACAAAAACGGTGTGCCAAACGATCCACGTAGTTTTGTCGAAACATCAGGTATTCGAATAGGAACTGCAGCTGAGACTACACGTGGATTGCTTGAAGATGACTTTAAGAAAATTGCACACAAAATTTGTAACCTTCTTGAAAAATGATTTATGCACTATGGTACATTCTTGGAGTATTAACAGTTTTGCTACTACCATGGGCAGCACGTAACAGCGAAATGCTTAAATTTTTAAGCACCTGTGTAGGTTAGAATGTGTGGAATATTAGTTGTAAAAAGCAAAAATAAGATACCATTGAGTAAACATCTCAAAGCAGTTGATACACTAAAAAGTCGTGGACCAGACCAAATAAGATATCAGCATAGCGATAACATTTTTATTGCACAAGTAGTGTTACACATTACAGGCACCAATGAGTACTATAAACATCAACAAGAAAATTTTTTAGCATACAATGGCGAAATATACAACTACAAAGACCTAGGCAAATATTCCAATGATATAGAATTTGTCGACGAATGCGTAAACACAAATTCAAAACTATTAGCACAAGGTTGGGGACCGTGGGCATGGGCGTGGACCGATAAAACGATTGTGAGATATGCGGCTGATCCACAAGGAGAAAAAACACTTTACCAATATAAAGACGATGATATGTTGATAGTTTGTAGCGAAGTCGCACCAATACTAGAATACGTTACAGGTCAAAAACTTACACAATCCTATACAACTCGTCACTGGACCATGCTTGAGCAAACTCCTTATCAAGGCATTACAAGAGTAATACCTGGATGGGAATATCGAGACGGTATATTGTCTCATCCAATAGAAATGCTTTGGAATTGGATTCAACCCCAAACGTGCACCTATGAAGAAGCAAGAGAAGAATTCTCTGCACTGTGGAAGAAAACAATAAAACAGATGACTCCTAGTTGCGACTATGCTCTGACCTACAGCGGCGGATTAGATAGTAGTATAATTCTTGCTGAGCTTGATGCTGGTAAACTATACACTACTAATATGACAGGCAAAGATCCAATTGTAGATCATATTAAAGATTTTTTAACTCAAGAACAAATCTCTCGACTTAATCTTTTATTCATCAATGAAGAACAATGGGCAGAAGATTTTGTACAGGTAATTGAACGCACAAAGATGCCTGTACAAAGCTGGAGTTTTGTTGGTCAATGGGCAATAGCAAAGAATTGTAAACAACGTGTGCTTTTTACTGGAGCAGGCGCTGATGAATTATTTGGCGGTTATGATGTTTATCAAAAACTTATGTACAATAATGACAGTCCGTACAGTACAAATTCGCCATTATGGCAGTGGTGTTTGGATAGTTATAACCAGCATGCTGGACAAGCAACACTATTAGCAGACTACTGGCATCAAATTTCAGGATGTGACATTAGAGGCGTCGACGCAATCACAGGTGCATTTGGGATCGAATCACGTAATCCATTTCTTGCCAGACCAATCATGCAGTTTGCACTTAATCTACCTTTTGAACACAAAGTAGGTAGTGTACCAAAACCCTTAATCAGAGATCTATTTCTTAAAACCTGGACTGAATCTCACATATGGAATAAAAAAGGTTTTAGTGGACACTGTAACGATAGTTTGCCTTATTTGAATGTAAATGTAAGCGATACAGATAGAAATACTCAATGGCGTGATGCAGTTACAGATTCTTTCTATAAAGATCCCAGTCAACTAATGTTGAAAACCAATCAGTTGAAAATACCACAGAAGGGTGTTGTTTAAGATAATTTTTCATTAATAATCGACATTCTGATTCAGAAAGCATCAATTTACCAGTTTTTTTACTGTTTGCTTCATACCAATCTATACCGTAGGGTGCATCTTGATCGGTGAATCTAAATTGAAACAGTTGTCCAATTTCAGCCCTACAAATTTCTGCAAACTGTTGAAAATTTTCTATTTGTGGCAATGTTTGAAATCTGTCAGCATGCCGTCTATGAGTGGTTATGAAACAATCTACCGTTTTAATTTCTGGAATTATTTCTAAGCATCTTAGTCTACTTTCGCCGTTATTGATTAGGTAGGGTTTGTCTTCTCCTGTATAGGCTAGCAACAATGGCTTAACAACACCTTGTTTTCTTATGTCGGTTATCCATAGGTTTAGTTTGACAAGATTTGCAATATCATAAAAATTCGTTGGCTCGTCTGTAAACGTGCTTGTTCTGCGATTTGCCCAATCACAAAGATCTGTTAACTTCTGTTTGTACTGAAGAACAGATTTTGGAAGCATGGGTTGGAAAAACAAACAGTGTTCTCCATTGTGTGAACTGTGTACTATAGGATCACAGTCGCGATCATATGAAAGAACTGTATTGGTATATGTTTTTATAGGGTTGTGAAAGTATGTCATATAAGTAATTAGTCATGACACTACGCAACGATGGAATTTGGGTCTCTGATAGAAGAGAACCTGTAATAATTGAAGATCTAAGTAAGTTTATACTTCAGCATGGATACGTGCCCACAATACATGATACTAATAATTTTGGATACCCATATGGATATCAAAAAGACAATCAAAGGTTACACTGTAGATTTGTTGACAGTGTGTTTCAACCTACACCTGATGCTTGGACTGATACTAATGCAACAATAGTTACAGATAATCATGCACTACGTCCAGTTGCAGGCAAGATAATAAACTTACTACCAGAGCTTTGGCATATTTGGCGTTTTGATCCTGTGTACAAAGACTGTGACTCTCAAGGATACAACTGTTTTATGAACAGAGTAAGAGGAGATAGAAACGAAGTTTTTTACGAACTAATACGTAGAAACCTACTTGACAAAGGTGCGGTAAGTTATAACATCACTGTAGAAGAACTAAACAACCAGTATCAGTCAGCTGAGATGTTACGTTACAAAAATGAACACTTGATTGCACAAGATCTTTTACCATACAACAAGGTTGATCAGCTTGGATCTCTTGAACAAGTTATAATGAAAACCAATGTTAGTTTAATTTTAGAAACTTTCATGAATGAAGACCATATAACCTTCAGTGAAAAGTTGTTTAGAGCATTACAATTACCACGTCCATGGTTGTTGTTTTGTAGTCCTAAAAGTGTATCTCTACTTAGAACACATGGTTTTGATGTACTAGATGATTATGTAGATCACTCGTACGATGCCGAATTTTATAAGAAAACTAGAATGAATATGCTATTAGACCAACTAGAAACATTTATACCAAAAGTATATACACGTAGAGACTACGAACGATTTGAAATGGCTGCCGCAACAAACAAACAGTTACTTGACGGTTATACTGAACGTTGGCCTCAAAAATTAGATGAAGTAAAAAAAGCCATAGCCAATGCCTGATGCACTCATACTAGGATGTTCACATGCCGCTGGTGCATTAATGCATAAAAAACCTGGTTTGGTATTAGCAGAAGAACCTGGTAAGGACCAGTATCAAATCGAAGCGGAATACGGTGCAAAAAACAGTTACCCTGTAAAGTTGGCTGAACTGTTAGGATACACACCACACAATCATGCAATTAGTGGTGGATCAAATGATGCTATGTTTAGAATATTTTTAGAACAAGCAGATAACTTTGATCTAGTCATAGCCTGTTGGACAGGTAAAGACCGAGGTGAACTGTTCCACACAGAACACAAATATTGGATCCCAATTAATGTTGGAAACAGTGATTCATTTACCAAAATACCAAATGATGTACTTTTACAAGGTAGGAATGTTCTAACCAAAGTCAAAGATCACGAGCTTTATGAAAACTATGGAAAACAATGGCTTACCTATGAAGGCAATGAACAACGTGCCTACAACAATAAGTTAAAAAATATACTAGCATTGAATGCAATAGCCCGAAGCAAAGGCATAAAAGTTATCAACCTTGATAGTTTTCAAGGAATACATCATCAGTTTCCGTGGCCAGAAGATATCTACCGTCCTTTACCAGGACACCGGTTGGAATTTTGTAATTTTTGTGATGTCAAAGAATTTCCAAGAGAACCACGAGGACATTACTTTATAGAAGCCCATCAAGAATATGCACAATTTGCAAAGAGAAAAATTGATAAAACTGGAGAACGATTCAATGATTGAACTTCTTGGACCAACCTACAAATACAATGGTGAAATACTTACTAAACCAGAGTTTATTTGGATAAACGACCATTGTTTTGATGAAGAAGATCAGTGTTTTCATGTAAAAAAACTTTTAGACAGTAGTAGCTGCGATCCTAAATCACACACTTTAATATTTGATCATGTACTACACGATGATGTATTGTCAGAATACAATCTAATTTATTTTCCTATATTCTTAGCAAGTGAATGCCAAGAGTTTATCGAGCAAAATATAGAAACCAATTGGAAAGACAAGACTGCAACTTTTAATTTTGCAATAAACAAATCGAGAATTCATAGAAAACTATTGCTAAAAGAAATCAAACGTTTAAATCTTAAAAACTATACATATAGTTTAGCCTGGCAATACAATGACGTAAACGACATACCAGTAACTGACTTTAGATTTGGTCCTGAAGTACAACTTGGACAAAGTATCAAAAATGGTAACTTTAAGAACGCTGAAACATACAATAGGTTATTAAAACAAAAAGTATTTGAACCAAGTTGTATCAGTATAATTACCGAACCATGCTATTATGAAAAAGAGTCTTTGCTTACTGAAAAAACTTTTATGGCTATAATGGGAGGAACTTTGCCAATTTGGTTTGGCGGTTGGAAAAATGCAACTGCACTGCGTAATTTAGGATTTGATGTGTTTGATGATATAATAAATCACAGCTATGAATCTATAGAAGACCCAAGAGAACGATGTGTTCAGTCTTTAGAACTTAACCTTCATTTGTTTGAGAACATCGAAACAATAAAAATAAAACTGGAAGATAACAGAACAAGGTTACAACATAATGTTGATTTACTAATGAAAAACGTTTTTCTCAAAAAATGTTTTGGTATTATTCATGCCAGTGAAACAAATTTAAAACAAGCTCTTCTTACAATTGCACCAAATTTTAGAAACCAGATTTTTAAAGAACAGGTGCAAAAATATCAAGAACAAAAAACAATACTTGGCTAATGCATTATAAAACAGTTTATAAAGATTTTATTTGGTGGTATAAACAACAAGCACCTGTATATGGTCGTTTTGCCAGCATTTACTATTGTGCCTTTAATGCATTATATTTCAACAGAGACGGAACCTATAGAAAATGAAACCCAGTGACTACATAGCTCTACATCTGCTAAACTGTGTGATATGTGCAGTGGCTATAGGCGTACTTTATAATATATATTTTGGTTGACTTTTGTGTTAAAGATGCTATAATATATTTTTATAAGGAAAACAAATGGAACCAAATCCACACTATTTAAATGTGCTTATTAATATAGGTATTTTTGGTTTGCTAGTTTACATTGCAGTAAACGTATAAAGAATTAAGGACTGTTAGCTCAGCTGGATAGAGCACTTGACTACGAATCAAGAGGTCGGGAGTTCGAATCTCTCACAGTTCACCATATTAAAGAGGACAAGTGTTACGGTAGCACGAGTGGCT
>Ga0210003_1002765_pt1 | contig 14596 bp, 7 predicted proteins | sample LantaG_FD_182804 | JGI IMG/M metagenome (GOLD analysis project Ga0210003, IMG submission 182804) | Deep subsurface microbial communities from Baltic Sea to uncover new lineages of life (NeLLi) - Landsort_02402 metaG (SPAdes) (version 2) | ecosystem: Environmental > Aquatic > Marine > Oceanic >... | reverse complement strand
TTCAACCAACACCAAGTATCACACCTACCAACACACCAACCCCTACTATAACACCAACACCTTCCGTAACACCACCTTGTGGTGGAAGATCCATTAGTGCAAGTATATCGTCAATTTCTCCTACCCCAACTGCAACTCCAACAGTAACACCTTCTTCAACACCTGTTGTTACAAGGCCTTGTGTTTTTTCGGGTGAAGTAGTATTTAACTCAATAAATCAAATTATTGAATGTGCTAATAGTAAGAAATTTAAAGATTGTTTTACAGGAATTAATTACTTTACATCAGGATTAGTTTTAGTTTCAGGCACTACATCACCAAAAGAAGGTTATGTGTATAACGCAACGATCAACGGATTAAGTTATTGTGTAGTATTTGAAGGTTTATTTGAAAACATAAGTGGTGTTGATAATATTAGTTTAACAAATGAAGTTGGTCCATCTAACTTAGGTTCATGTTTAGAATGTACACCATCTTTACCCGAACCAATTTTAGAATGTGTTATTGTTAGTTCCAAATGTGGTACTTCTTATGCTACTCCAGGTCCGTATATTAATGGTAAACTATCATACACATGGAGTTTTAGTTTACCTATTTCCCCTCAGTACTTTTATAACATTTATTGGGATAATATCAATGACCGATGGAATGCAACCGAAACCACAACAAATGTATTAGGAGCTTATTTAGAAATAGATAGCGAACTTCCAATAGGAACAATATTAGAGTGGGTTGATGGCTTAAATACCAATCCATCCGTAGGTTGTTTTAATAATGTTTTTAACACAACCCTATTAAATGTTCCTTGCCCGAAATTAACTCCAACACCTACTTTGACTCCAAGTGCAACACCTTGTGTTCAATATCAATATCAAGTAACTAATATTAGTCGATCAAAAATTTCGGTTCAATACACAACTTGTGTTGGGGGATCACCCATAACTATTTCTTTGCCTGGTAATTCGGGTACTGACATTTGTTCCTCTACGGTACCGGTTTCAAACAACCCACAAAATACACAAATAATAAATTCGGGATTTGTATGTAATACACCAACCGTCACATCAACACCTTTACCTATAGTAGTATCCTATACTTGGTTTACTAATCTTGAAACCTACTCATCAGCTATTAATACTCCCTGTACGGCGACTTATTGTAATTTAAATTTATACACATCAACACCAACAATAACTAATGGAATTGTATTATATATGGACAATATTTTAACAATACCATTTGTTGGTACTAATTATGGTTTTTCAGGTGGTGGATGGGGTAGATTGTTTTTATCAGATGATTGCCCAATAACTGGATTGAGAACTGTTGCACAAGTAAATGGTTCAGGACAAGTTATAAGTTTTTATACATGTTGATGACAAACTCAATTAGTTTACTGGTAATTAATCAATTAGGTCTTTTTTACCTAAACCACCATAAAGTCTTATAAGTTTTAGGGATTCATAATAGTTTTTTTCTAATCTGTCCAGTTCTTTTTCACAGGCAACCTCATACGCATCTTTAGATTCAGAAACCAATTTTGATATTGTTTTTAGTAGTTTCATATAGTATAAATATATACCAAAACACCAACAAGAACCCCAACAAAAACTATGTACCCAACACCAACACCGGAATTATTACCATCACCAACATAAAAAAAAATATCGTCTAAAGAGACGATATTTCAAATTATCGGTATTTTAAACGATATTACTTCCAAATACCTTTTGTTCTCATAAACCCTAACACACAAGCGTAGGCATCTGTTTGATCAAAATTTTCTTTCTTAAGTGTGTTATTTCTTGTATACAACCATTTTATTTGTGGTTCTCTTTTGGCGACTTTATCCCAAATAATCATTTTCTTATCCACATCTTTTGGTAAACCTCCAAATAACACAAATTTCTTTTTATCGTTTTCTTGTACTAATTCAGGAAATGCAAACTTTCTTGAATTATATGTTGATATAAATTCAGGAACTATATCTAATATATTATATATCTCCTTGAAAACAAAACTATTAAACCTCAAGAGTGTTTGGATTGTATAAACATTATTTGAGTTTAAAAGTGGCTCTTCAATAATTACCCTAACTATTCCTAAGTCCTTATACTCCTTAAGTTTTTCTGAAAATATTTCAGACTTTAAAAGAAGTTCTTTAAGTTTATCTTCGTCTTTATCCACTTTAGGTCTTGGTGAAACATGGGTTAACTCTAAAAGTTCTTCAGTTTGGATGTCAAAAAGCGCCCAACCTATTGTTTTAGTTGAGATATCTAAACCCAAAACTTTGGGTGAGTTTTTAATACTTTTTGTCATATAATTGTTTTGTTAACTTAATATATAGAAAGAATGTTAAAAAATTGTAGCTTTTTAAAAATCTAATTTAATTACATACTGTTGAATCCCTTGTCTTAACACTGGTGATTGCATTTTTGACATAACTAAAATATCTTCGTTTTCATCTAATAACGCAATTTCTGTAACATAAGATGGTGTTCCAAATTTCCATGTTGGGTTTTGAGAAACTAAGAACTCAGAAGAACTTAAATTAATTTTGTACTTCATTTCGTAAATTGTTGCTTGAATGTCGGTTTCTAAATTACCATAAAAGAAATACTCGTCACCAAAATTCATACTTATTCCACTATAATTTAAAGGTACTAAATCAATATAATCGTTAAGATTGTAATAATTTGCCGCAGAATAATTGTCTTGTGAGATAACAAAAGTTGTTCCTGTAAGAGACGCTTGAGTTACAAAACCATTTATAAACATTGAACTTATCTCACTTGTAAAGTCTATTATTTTCCAATTTTCGGCAACTGGTCTTTGTCCAACAGGCACTTTTTGAGCCAAAACTTGGAATTCAGTTGCGTAAAAACCTTGAGGTACAACACAAGTAGGGCATCCTGTTGGTGTTGGTGTTAAAGTAACTGTAGGTGTTGGTGTTGGTGTGTCAAATGGTGTCTGTGTGTTAGTTACAGTAACGCTTGGAGTTAATGTTTGAGTATTTGTAACGCTTGGTGTTATTGTATTTGTTGGTGTAACTGTTGGCGTAACCGTTTTTGTTGGTGTAACCGTTGGTGTTACAGTTGGCGTTGGTGTATTACTTGCGGTTGCAGTTGGAGTTAAATAAAGAGAAACAGTTGGACTTGGGGTTATAGTATTAGTTGGGGTTACAGTATTAGTTGGGGTTAAGCTTGGGGTTTGTGTTTGTGTTGCCGTTGGTGTACTTGTGGGGTTAGGAATTGGAATAAACGATGGTTGTACTAAACATGAAAAATCTCCTCCAAATCTAACTCCAACATTTTTTGGTGTATCTGGTGTACAAATATTTTCAGTTCCTAAAATACTAGTGTAGTAATTACAATGTAATGAATTTGTAAATGTATCATGATTTGATAATCTATAAGTAACCCATAAAGTTTCCGCACCACCTGTAAGTAATCCTGTAGTATTTGATGTACCACATGTGTTTGGTGTAATAAGCGATAATTGAGGTGACGGTAATGTCCAGTTTCTATTTGATTTATAAGAAAGTGCCGCTACTATTTCTTCATCATCAATAATCACCATTTTAGAATCAGGATATACTTTACCAATTCTACTTGGTAATCCATTTGGTTGCGCAAATGTGTCCCAAAGGTTATAGTATCTTAAACCAGGTTGGTTCATGTTTTCAGATACAGTAGACTTTGTATATTGAGCTTGAAATAAATTTTTATTATCAAATCCCGAAGGATCAACATAAAATGTTTGACCAAAACAACATTCAGGGTTTTTATGCCACATTAATGTTGGTATGTGTAATTTAAAGTTTCTTGCTTGTCCTTGTGTATTTTCAGGATTCTGAGCATCGTAAGGTTGCATCGCAAATTTCTCACCATAAAAGAAATCAATAGTTTGATTTGTATAATGTATTATAGATATTGCTTTTTGATTTTGTGGTGTTACAACTTGTTTCTCCCCAAATGAGTTATAATGATATACATCATCTGTTGAGGTTTGAGCACTTGTTGTATAACCAAAATACTCTTTAGATCCAATATATTGTACAGACCCAAACTTAGTGTAATTTTGGACTTGATTTGATAATAATCCCGCTGGACTTTCTGTCCATGGAATATTCATATTCCAAATTTTAACATCAAACTGATCGGTATCACAAACAGATTCAAAATCAATAACACTATCATTCCAATGTGGTCTAGGAGTAAAACTATCGTAGAGAGGTACCATTTTAGGCGGATAAATCAATGCTCTTGCAACACATTGAGTTGCAACTTCTAAAAAGTCAGGAGTTGCTCTATCTAAAGTTAATAAACTACCACATACCGCGACAATTCTATAAGTTAAAATTGGGTAACAACCATAAACCTGTTTAGTACATTCAGTCATTGGTGGTACTGGACATACAGGACTTTGTGATACTGTAATACAAGGTGTTTTAGTGGGTGTTGGTGTTGCCGTTGGTGAGGTACAAGGACCAACCCCCGAACTTGTAACTGTTGGTGTTGGTGTTGGTGTTTGATATTGGCTAGCCGTTGGCGAAATAGTTGGTGTTGGTGTTGGTAAATTTGAACATGAACAATCTAAAGCCGCCAATCCATCGTAATAAATTGTAATAAAGTCTCCAACTTGTGGTGTTTCCGTTATAGTTGGATTACAATTTAAATTATAAACTTCAATTTGGTTTGTACCACTTAAAGATGACATGTTAACAACATAATTAGGTGTTGATACATAATTACTACTTGTGAAAGCCGACCAATTAATTGTTGTTGCTGTTGTATTACCTGTAAAAAAACCTCTTGGTGCCGCTCTATTGAATACTGAATCAAACATAGAATCCATAAATGGAATTCCATAAATATTTGTTTCTCCTTGGTCAACTAGATAAGGGTATTTAATATATTGTCGGTTTGATTCAGGAACACCACTACTATTTTGAGCATTAAACTGTGGTTCCAAAATCACAGTATTTGCTTGGTTATAAGTTGATGGAAGAGTGTTATATGAAATCTCACTATCTCCGATAGCAAAATAAACAATATTAAAGTTACCTTCAGATAATTTTTGTCTACCTGTATCTGTAACTCTAGTATTAACTAAACCTGAAGTATTTTTTATTATGTAAGCCATTTAAATATAAATATTAGTTTATTAAGTTCATACCACTTTCTAAAAATTAATTTACAGGAGTGTCTATCTTAACTATACAACAATCGCAATTTTTTATTTGTGGATTCCCCGCTTGAATTACATAAGTACCGGAAACGCTCTTACAATAACCAGCTATAAAGTTAGTTATTTGATCTGTAACCGTACCATAAATAATTTGACCGCTTGTTAGTGTTACCGCCGAATAATACGTGTTATAAATTTGATTTTGAATTGATGGTGAATTCACTTGAGTACAAGGTCCAGGAATATTTTGCGTACCTGTTAATGTACTATAAAATAGAAGTGGTCCAACGCCAGTTATTGTTGCAAAATTATTATATGATGGAATAGGAGTCATTGTGTTAGGATAATAAACTAAATTACTAGTGTGAAAAAGATCAAAAGATATTGTTACTCCTACCGGTAAAGTTGGGGTGGAAACTGAAAATGTGTCATTTGCGTAATTAACACTTAGTGTTACAATATATGTTATTGGTTGGGTTGCATTAATAATTATTGGGGTAATTATGCTTGTAACATTATTAGAATCTTTTGTAACTACATAATAAGTTCCAGGTTGTAGATTGTTGAAGATAGGCGATGCTTGATAGGATTGACCTGAATTAATTGAATATTGATATGGTGAAACGCCATTGTTGGTGTTTATAGTTATACTTCCTTGTTGATTACAAATTGCGTCATTAGCGACAATGCTATTATTTACGGTATACGCTGTAGAACAAATTCCTGTTAGTACCACCATATTTAAAACCGTTGGTGACCCTAAAATTTGCCAATTAGATAATGGTGGATATGTTGGGTCGTAATTAATCAAACTAGTAAGTGGATATCCTTCCATAACCCATTGTGATGGTGTTGACCCTGTATTCCAATAAATTAAATATTGTGAAGTTACTGAAGTCCAACTTGGTTGTCCATTTATTATATTTGCTGAGTACATTTGTATTCGGACAATTTCAGTTATATAACCTACATCATCACTTCTAACCTCTAAATTAACACACAGATCATATAAATCTTTTGATATCACAGGAATATTACAAGACCCTTCATAGGATTCTGTAATATGGTAAGGACTATTCAGATTAACAATCCAATCTCCAGTAGTTCCTGTTGGATAAAAATATCCCCCGTTATCTAAAGTATTATAAGGGGATCCTTGACAACTTAGATCATTGCAGAAAGTCCAAAGTTCTGTTTGTCCATCCCAATAAACATAACCAACTACATTTATACCATATTGTAGGTAGTAATAAGGTTTACCATTTAATAAACCTTGATTTTGACTTGTTATATATATAACTTCATTTTTAATAACATCTTCAACTACAAAACACATTGCTGATAATGATAAAGTTTCTGCGGTTAACAAACATGTTGTTGTTGCTGTAAAATCACCATAATAATCCGTAACCGTTGCTGTGTAAGCCCCTACACTTAAATTTATTAAAGCCGGAGCAAAACTACCAATCTCCCAAAAAATAGTATATGGAGGTGTTCCTCCAGTTATAATTAAAGCAGTTGATCCGTCAAAGGTTTTATCATTACTTGGTTGTTGTGTTAAACATTCAACATACATTGGGAATATTGTAATTACATCACATTCGTTTTGTGGTTTAACTGTTGGTATTGTTGGGGGACATTGATTATCTTGACAAAGATCCGTTAGTTTTAAAGGTATCTGTACTGTTGTGTCAAATTGTGGGTATACTTTACTACAAATATTATATGTTAATCCTGATTGTATTGTCTCAACAACAATATCATCATTACAATCCACATAAGTTACATCTGTAGTTTCGGTTGCGGATCTAATAAAATAACAATAACAAGGACAATCACATGTTACTCCAGTAACAGGTATTACATCTTCAGTAACTGAACAATCTACTTCACCTAAACTTAGTACATAAAAACAAGTATTTGCAGTAATTGATATATCAACTATTTCAATCCCTATAAAAGTTGAGGAATAAGCGCTGAATCCTGAATAGTTTGATACTATCGGTTCATAACTCCCATCGCAGGAATAAAGTATATAACAATCTTCTACCATTTACTTACAATAAATAATCAACTTTTGTATTTTTTTATGTATGATTTCATATTATCTATGTATTTCACCGTTGAACTTGTATTTTCAACAAAATCAAAAAAATTAGGATCCTCTTTTAATTTTTGAATTGGGTCAATATTAATAAATTCGCCTTTATAAAATTTTTTATTTTTCATGTCTTCTGTTACTCCTGCCATATGTAAGATAGGTCGTTTTTCGTATATCTCAATACTATCAGTTGCCCAAGAAAAATCCAACTCTTTTGTTATTTCTGTTTTGTATCCATGTAGCCAAAGATTCCAAAGTAAACTCCACATTTCTGCGGTCCAAAACTGAATTTCACCTGGCGAAATCGGAAACCTTTTTTGGTAGTCTAACATTTGATCATATAACAAAGTAGACTCTCTATATATTTTATCCCACAAATCTGAATTGGTATTTTTAATTAAGTACTGACCTCCCCCCGCATTTTTACGGTTTTCTTTTATTAGTTCAACATCTAAACCAATAACATTTGCCATTTCATTTATTAGTTGGTTTTTTTCTGATTTTGGGTGTTGTATTTCATATCGGTTACAACAATCAATAATATAATCATAGCCAATATACCCAACGGTATCAGATAAATAAATTACCTCATCATTTAACAACGGATCAAAATTTGGTAGTTCCCTAAAAATAATGTCAGCATCGTGAAGGAAAAATAATTTTCCGTATTCAGGATTTGTTTTTAACCAACTTGCAATAAGAAATGGTTTTATAGATGGTATGTAGTGTTTTTTTCTTCTAAAATCAGAGAAATGATGAACATTAATGCCAAAATCTTTTAGTTTTAAAGATTCTTCAGATGGTGTTTCATTTCGATGCACAATACTAAAAACAACATGTATTTGATTTGGGTCAATTCCCTTCTCAATAAAATTATGTACATATAATTTTATTTGCCAAATAAAGTATGGTACATCAGGTTGTGCAGTTACAAAAAGAATATTTTCCATATATTAAAAGATATTATTTAATAAATAAAAGTGAATTTTATTTTAATAAGGTTTTAATCATACTTTTAACATATGGGTAGTATCACTAACTTTACTTTACTATTATAGGGGTTTAAATGTTGGTGTTGGTGTTGGTGTTTTTGTGTTTGTAGGAGTATTAGTTGGTGTTGAGGTAAATGTTGGTGTTACTGTTGGTGTTTGGGTTGGAGTTTCTGTTACGGTTGGTGTCGGAGTATTAGTGTTTGTTTGTGTTGGCGTATTAGTATTTGTAGGTGTATTGGTCACACTAGTTGTTGGTGTCGGAACTATTAATCCACAGATAACTGTCTCAACTTTTTGACACCCTATTGAATCGATTAATGTAATATTAACTGACGGCGCAGAAACAAATTGTGGTGGTAATGTAAATGTAATAGGAGTTGTAATTCCACTACCAACATATGAACATTGATTTCCGTAAAAATCACAACAATACGCACTAAATGGGGGTATTAATCCAATTATTGAGGATATTGTAATGTTATTCATATATTTAAATACCCAACGATTATATTTTTAATCACAAAGACAAATATTACCCAACTAGGGTTATTGTTGGTGTTGGTGTTTTTGTTTTTGTAGGAGTATTAGTAGGTGTTGTGGTATTTGTTGGCGTTTGTGTTGGAGTTTTAGTAATAGTTGGTGTTACTGTGGGTGTTTGTGTCTGTGTTGCAGTATTTGTTGGAGTATTAGTAGGTGTTGTGGTATTTGTTGGCGTTTGTGTTGGAGTTTTAGTAATAGTTGGTGTTACTGTGGGTGTTTGTGTCTGTGTTGCAGTATTTGTTGGAGTATTAGTAGGTGTAATTGTATTAGTTGGTGTTACTGTGGGTGTTTGTGTCTGTGTTGCAGTATTTGTTGGAGTATTAGTAGGTGTAATTGTATTAGTTGGTGTTACTGTGGGTGTTGCTGTGTTACTTGGAGTATTTGTTGGGGTCTCTGTGTTTGTTGGAGTAACCGTAGGTGTAATTGTATTAGTTGGTGTTACTGTGGGTGTAATTGTATTAGTTGGAGTAACAGTTGGTGTTACGGTGTTAGTTGGTGTTAATGTGGGTGTTACGGTGTTACTTGGAGTATTTGTTGGTGTTACGGTGTTAGTTGGGGTAACAGTTGGTGTTTGTGTCACGGTAGGTGTTGGTGTTGGTGTTGGTGTTTGACATCCAGGACAAGCTCCTTGATTAATTACTAGTGCTGTACCATTTGTAACAACGATTCCACTAGAAGAACAAATATTATAATTAGTTCCAGTATTATTATCGGTCAATGGTGAAACCAGTGTCTCTCCACAACAAGGTGTAAATGTATAAGTCACACCGACATTATTTCCTTTAACAAGATAATTGAAACAAACCTCAGGGCATGAAACACAAGCTATGTCATAGTCAATAACAAGATTCACAATAACTTGTGTGTCTTGCAAAGGGTTTATTGGTTCAACAATACAACCTTTTGGTACATCTTGACAAGTAGTTTGTATTTCAATTCTATTATTTGTTATATCAACTGTTGTTCCCGATATACCAACAAAAGAATCTAATGTATCTGTAATTGTTTGTGCCCATAAAACATCTGAAGGATAGTCTGTTGATCCTGATGAAGTATAAAATATGGTTTGAGCAGATTGACTTCCTACTTCCGCAAATATTGAAAATGTTGCTTCATTAATTATACAGTTAGTATCCCCACTTGTTAAATCAGCATAACCTTCAAGATACATTGATCTAATATTTCTTGGACCTATAAAACCACTATCTTGGAAATTATCTTGGCAAATATTAAAATATCTATAGTCAGCGTATTTTACTGTTCCACTTAATCTCATTTGTTTAATTAAAGTACATCCGTCTGAATCCGTAACCGTAAGGGTATAAATCCCCGATGTTAGTCCTGTTGCGGTATTTCCTGTTTGAGATGCTGCGTTTCCACCAGTCCATGTATATGTGAATGGTGGCTCACCTTGAGTTATGTAAGAAGATATTGACCCATCGTTTCCATTAATAGGTTGAGAAGTTATATAATTAAAAAATACATTTTGACTTTGGTCAATATAAATTGCATAACTTTGTATACAATTTGGGGTACTTGAATCTTGTACCGTTAAAACATAATTTCCATAGTCCAAATTGGAGAATGTACTTATAGCTGTTGTTATAGTTCCAGGATTTTGACTTGGCCCAACTAATGTAAAAATATATGGAAGAGTCCCTCCTGTTGAAACGGTAACTTGTAAAACTCCGTTTCTAGATCCACATGTAGTTCCTGTGGTTGCCGCTGTAACTGTGTAAAGATTTACAGAACTAACAATTGTAGTTGCTGTATAAACACAACCTACAGTAGATACTGTAACCAAATAAGTATCGTTAGGTAAACCAAAAAATGTCTGAACCGAATTGCCCAAAGTACCTATTTGTTGGGTACCTGATTGTCCTGATATAGTAATTAATAAATTAGCTTGATTTGAAAATCCGTTATCAACTATAACTTGTATTGTTCCGTCATTGACAGAACAGTAAGATGGTGTTGTATTTACTTGTACAGTATTAAATGAGTTTGGTGTTATTAGTGAAATTGAATCATATATGGTACAAAGACCTGCGTCTGTAACTGAAAAATTATATGTCCCTGATGCTAAATTTGTAAAGATTGCCGATTGGTCAAATGTTATTTCAACTTGTCCTGTAGACGCACTGAAAAAATACGGCGCAGTTCCTCCAGAAACTATAAACTCAACAGACCCGTCATTTTGAAAACAACTTGGTTGATTAAATACAATAAATCCCGCAGATCCTATTGGATCAACAGACTGAACAGTAAAAGTATTAGAAGTTACACAACTATCTGGATTAGTTATTTCAACAACATATGACCCACTAGTTAAACCTGTAATTGTTGCCCCTGTTTGTCCATTAACATTTGTTAACCAATTTATTGAGTATGCTGAGACCGGTAATGTTAATCCTGTTAAAAATATTTTTCCACTTGGTGTTCCAATACAACTACCATCATTTACAACATATCCACTATATGTGAATGCGTTTGATGGGTTAATAATAACAGAAGCGGTAATACCCGTACATCCACCACCATCGTCTGCAACAACATAATATGTTCCCGCAGATAGACTTTGGAAATCATAATAACTGTTAGATGTTGATGCTGAGGTAATGTAATTGTCTGACCCATCATATAATGTAAAACTTGCATAACCATAAACACCTGAGGTAAATCCTGTTACACTACCATTATCAACCCCACAAGTTGTATTTGTTGAATCAATACTAGCGGAAGTACCTGAAGATATATAAACACTTAATATAGTTCCGTTTGAAGCTCCGTCTATTATTTGTAAAAAATAAGTGTCACCTGATAAACCAGTTGCCTCATAATAAAAAGGCGTTGTTAATGCTGAGGTTGGCGGTAATGATGAATTTAAACAAGTAACCGCAAATGGAGGTGTGGTACCCGTTACATTAAATATGACGGCCCCAATAGATGTATTACTACAATCACCAGTGAATCCATAACTATTTACTAATATACTCATTATCCGTTACAATATACATTAAAATTTATCCCTACATTGATCTGTAATTCGTCAAAGTTAGGTTGGCAGTTATTATTAAATACAACAATTTGACTATCTGTGGTATCAATATTATAACCATAACCGTATGTTTGTAAACTTTGGAATGTATCCTCTAATGCTGTTAACCATTGTGTTGGTGTTGGGTATTGTACTGTTCCTACACCAATGAAAAATTCGTATTGAGTTAAAATAGAACCATTTACTCTAACATCAACAAACCAAGTTGATTGTACCGTATTAACTTGACAATTTGTTGGGTTTAATCCAACTGATGTAAAATAACTATTTAATAAAGTATTTAAAACAGTTCCAAAATTTGTCATATTAGGATCTGACAGCCAAGGATATATTGGACATGTAACTTGTTGTGTCGGGCAATCCAACACATAAAGTTGTGTTGTAAGATTACAAGGTTTACACGGAACAGGTACAAATTTACATCCTTCTTGTCTTCTCCATACAAATTTTTGTCTGTGGAAAATTGAGTTTTCTAATCTAACTCCCGTATTCCAAATTGTTGTTGCAGGAACCATTTGTTCAACAAGCCTAACCCAATAATCACCCATACTATTTACGAAGTCGATCATGGTTTGATAAGTAAAATTATTATTTGGTATACCGGCTAAAGCTTGTGACTCTAAATAATTCCAATATATTGATTGTAATGTTGGGTACCCACCTGTCTTACCATCCGTAATAAATTGTCTATTTCTGGTGTTAATCATGTTTCTCCAAAATGTCTGTGCAAATTCAAAGAATGTTTTTTGTTTTGGTTTTGGTACTATTGTTGTCCAATCCACACCACCTAATTTAGGGTATGGGTTAGGTACATAACATGGTGAAGGAGGTGTATAAAATAATCCTTGTTCGGGTATTGGAAAATTGGTGTTTTTTGACATATACCAAACATCATATGCCAAACCTTGACCAGGATTTAACATAATGTCAACATTCTTAACATTTAAAACTAAACACTCTTCGCCAACAGTATAATAAGCATTAAAGTTACCATCAAAACTTGTCCTTAAAAACGTATTTGTGTCGACCCAACTTTTTTTGTTGTCAACAATTTTTCTTAATTTATAACCCAAATCCATGTATGGGAAATATCTATATCTGTATAGATATTCTTCTCCGTAATTGAATGGTAAAAGTTTTGTTTGATGATCTGGATTATTTCCTGTGAATACTTGATTCGTAGGTATTGCAAACTCAGGCATTCTGTGTTGTGGTGTTGACTCATACCAACCCCCTCCTATTTGGAAGAAAAAACTTTCGGTTGCGATTGGCATTTGTGGACATCCAAAGACATCTACAGGGTAATCATTTCTTGTTGTTGTTACCGTAAAGTTAGTTGAGAATGTGGTAAATCCTGTATATTGAACCCCTTGAATTGAGAAAACATTTGTTGTTTGTAAAACAGGAAGTTGTTGTACAACATTACCTGTACTTATCTCAAAAAACTGTTGATTAAACTCAACCATATTAATTCTTTGGTCTGCAACATAAACATACTCATTAAATTCAATTAAAGCATCTGGCGCCCCAACCATTCTCAATAAAGATTCAATAGACTTTCTTGTTCCTTTAGATTTAAAAAGGTATGCCGAATTTAAAATTAAATTTCTATAAAACTGATAATTAATTTGTTCAGGTGTTGGACCTATTTGTAATCCAGTAAAAGTATTTGGTTGTGTTGTGAAAACCGCCTGTAATAATTCTTCTTGTGATATTGGCGAGAAATTTGTTACCCAACCTAATGTTTGTGCTAAATTTTTAAGTAATTGGGATGGTATATCATTCCCAACATTGTAATGAACACTGTTCATATTACTTAATGCGCTTATAAATGATTTTGTCTCATCAAAACTTCTACCATATATCTGTAATAACTTTTCAAACTTTTGATCAGGGGTATCGAAATCTTTTAATGCTCCTGTTGTTAAAAATCTAGAGATAATGTTTGTATTATATTCGTCTAATTTAGCAGAAAAATCATTAATTTGGGTTAAATAATTATCAAAACTAATTGATCTAATATCTAAATTCCAAAGACCCGCTCTTGGCCAAGTAACAAGTTCTTTTGTAATAATATAAGTACCGTTTTCTTGTTCCCTTGGTACATAAAATTGTGAAGTATAAGGTGGCGTTACTTCTCTATTTAAAAGAAAATTTTCAACTTGATCTAAGTTTAAATTGTAAACTTTGTTTGCCTCATAATCGCTTGGTCTAATAACCAAATAATCATTTGAAAAACTGCCTCCACTAAATGGATTTCCGTCAACAATTAATTTAAGTGTGGTAGATCCAGTTGTTGTTGGGTATAAATAGTTTACAGGATATTGTTGATTGTTTAAGTATAAAATATATTTTTTATAATTGAGTGTCATATTTCTTAATGTAGAAATTTCAAACTCATTAAACATCATGTTTGTTGCCGCGTTTTCGGTATAATCAATTTCAAATGGATTCTGTATTGAGGAAACATAAACCTCAAATGTAGTGTCATTATCTATAGGATCATAAGAAATGTTAATTGCTGTTTGTTGTGTTATAAACTTTGGTGTCTTTGAATTAATCTCTAAACCGGCGGGAAAATAATTAAGAATTTTAGTAATTGACACTGACATTCTTTTAACAAGAGACCCATATTCAGTAAAGTTAGTAACTTGAGATAAATCATAATTTGGGTAAACTCTATAATTGTTTGCCAAAATATCTGCAGACTCAACA
>Ga0210003_1002763_pt1 | contig 14598 bp, 10 predicted proteins | sample LantaG_FD_182804 | JGI IMG/M metagenome (GOLD analysis project Ga0210003, IMG submission 182804) | Deep subsurface microbial communities from Baltic Sea to uncover new lineages of life (NeLLi) - Landsort_02402 metaG (SPAdes) (version 2) | ecosystem: Environmental > Aquatic > Marine > Oceanic >... | reverse complement strand
CCAGTGCAGACATACCACCAGAATTTTTCACCGTGCTTGCGCCGCTCTTCGGCAGGTTCATGCTTGTACTGATCGGAGACCGCGCACCAGATATCAGGCCCGCCGATAAGGCTCGGCTCTACCTGTTCGGTCAGCATGCGAGTGATGCCTGGTGCCGCCTCCTTGAGTTTGCGGAAACCGTTCATTACGAATTCGTAGTCCCTTGGCGCCGGCTCATCGAACCAATAGACAAAAGCCTCATCGAGCCAGCCTTTTTGACGCAGATGCTCCTGTATCTGTGTGCAGTAAGAATTAAAAAGAACCTTATAGTGCGGCGTATCTTCTCCAAAACCGAGCAACTCAGGCTCGCTGCGTGCGTGAAAAGTGCCGCCGCCGAGGCCGGGAATACTCAGGCGGAAAGAATTGAAACCGTAATGGTCGATTCCGCGTGCCATCGCCTTGTCCCAGTCTGAAAAATCCAGCTCGACTTTGAGTTTCTCACGCTCGACAGGCGGAAGGGCCGGCGGCTCGAAGTCTCCGCCCTCCAGGAATTCGTCACCCGTAGAGGGGTTTGTCAGTGAAACATCATCGAACCAGACAAGCCCGGTATTCTCGCCGGTTTCGGTCCATGTCGCAGCCCGGAGATTCAGACGAACCGATTTGGCGCCTTTCGGGAAGTTTTTGATGAGCCGGTCGAACTGCTGCCAGCGGCCGGAACCTTCAAGGCCGATATCATTATTGCCGCCGTAAATCCATTTGTCGGATGCATCATAGTGGGTGAGTGTTACTAAAAATGCGTGCTCGGGCAGAGCGGTTCTATACCAGAAACGCAGGCGCAATCCATCTTGCGGAATTTCGATCGGAAACTTATAAGCAACGGTAACATTTAGGTCGTTTTTGTCATCGAAGAGCAAAAGGGATTGTTTGCCGGCATGCTTTTCGTTTGTAACCTCGATTCCCCCTTCCCATTTGCGTTCCGGAGGCTTAATATCGGGCCAGGTCACCTTTATATTGTCCAGCGGCGCCGGATTGTAAGGTGAGATGTGGTGAGCACTGAAGCTGGCCCAGTACTTATCGAGCACCAGCCGTCTCTGTCCGGCATCGGACAGCTTCTGGTAACGAAACACACTGCCCGGCGAGAAACCAAATGCCGTAGTGCAGGTCATGCGGTCAGGAAGAACAAAATCATAGACCTCTATGCGCAGCGTAACTTTAGCGTTGTAGCCTTGCGCATCCAGTTTAATGCTGCCCGTGTAGATTCCAGCCGGAACACTCCGCGGCACCTTGACGCGAATCCAAAACGGCTGATTCTGATTTGGTACCAGGTCTATAGTACCTTTCAAAGTAGGCAGCGGGTCCGGCCAGGGACCGGCTATGGAACTTTTGTCGGTCGGCCGCTCAACGTTAACATACCTGACTTTAAGGATTTCGACGCTCTCAGAGGATATAACCGCCCCGCCGGGTCCGGACAAGTCTCCGGCTCGGGCTGTAAAACCGCTCAGTGGCACAGTTGGCCGAACGACTAATTGCGCAGCCTCCGCTTCGTTACGGGCGGCCTGTATTATAATGGCCCCGCTCTTTTCATCGGGTAGGGATTTGGCCCTGCTTATTTTCCACCCGGACGAAGCCCACCACAAACCAACCTTGCCGGTAGAACCGTCAAGCAATTCACCGAAAGGAGCGTTAAAATAATCACCGGCTTGAGTCGATCCAATCCGGCTAATCAGCAACAACGATAAGAAAAGGATTTTTCTCAACATGATATATTGCCTTTCAAGTATTTTTTTGATTATAACCTGACCGACAGCCTTTGCTGGCCGTGATCGAATTCTCCACTACAACCCCCCGCACGTCAAGAATCTCTTTATATAGTTGACTGCCGGCCGGATATGTTTTAGAATGAAGATTGCAATATGCCTTATGAATCATAAGCTTGGTAGCTTGTGAAATACAGGAGTGGATTTCCGGAATGAAGAAAAATCTCGAACAAATTGCCGCCGAAGATGGCCGATACAGTGCTAAGGCGATCAGGTTTGTATATGAAGCACTTGGCTATACGGCGAAAAACGTCGCCACCGAGCCAAAACACGTCAGCGGCGAAACGCTTTGCGAGGGGCTGAAAAAACTGGCTCTCCAAAAATGGGGCAGATTAGCGATGCTCGTCTTAAATACATGGGGCATCAAAACGACACGTGATTTCGGCGAAATCGTCTGGCTGATGATACGAAACGAGTGGATGAGCGCGCAGCCGTCCGATTCGATAGACGACTTCAACGATGTTTTCAATTTCAAAACGGTTTTCAAAGATCAATTTGAGTTCCAGCAATCTTAATCTGAAACTCGTCATTTCTTCCGAAATTCGACCGAATTGGCCTTTTATATTATGGCGGTGAAACGTTACTCCGATGAGTGTTTATCATAATTCAAGCAGATACGCCTGATCGCACCGACTTGACATGTGCGGTGGATTGTATTCTATAAAACCGTAGCTCTTGTACAGAACGATCGCTTCTTTTAAGACCGAAGCGGTTTCCAAAATCATTCTTTCGAACCCGAGCTGCCTTGCGTTAGACAACGCATCTTCCAGCAAGAACTTTCCCAGCCCTTTGCCTCTGTGGGCTTTATGCAAATACATTTTACGCAGTTCACACGTTTGCTCTTCAACCGGATAAAGCCCGTACGCTCCGATGATCGAGCCATCTTCTGTTTCAAGCACAAAGAACTTCCCGCCCCGGCCGAAATAAGAAGACTCGATGTCTTTAATGTCGGCATCCGTACACGCCGGGTCCGGCTTCAAATCATATTCTCTTAGAATGCTGTAGACTAAGCTGGCTATATTGTCACAGTCTTTATTATTTGCAGGCCTCAATCTCGGCCATATCTTTTTTTCCATGTCATTTCCCATTCTCGCACCGAAACACACCTATCATAGATTGCTATTTCATTCTTAAAATCTTATGCTCCAGGTCAAGATGAAATCGGCCCTCAAAGACTCCTTCGACCACTCCGGCCATATATATATCTTCGTTATCGCTGATTTCTATGAACAACTTTCCGCCAAGCATTTTCACGTTTATTTTGTTGTCAACGATTCCTAATTTATAAGCAGCCCCAGCCGCCGCACAGGAACTACTGCCGGAAGCCAACTTCCATAATTCTTCAATCATATCAAATGATGTTACCTTTGAATATATCGGCAACATAAAGAATGTCTGGACAGGCTTTAAGACTATATTGAATACATTGGATTATTTAAACAGGCAACACCTACTGTTTTGATAGCTTTTATCCTCCGGATGATAATATTGAGTGTCGCTAATTTATTTTTTTGCATAACACAACCCGTTGTTTGCTTGCTGTCTATGTTGAATCCGATATACTTATTCATAGTAAAGCGGTATAAATAGTTGCTACGATTCGAAAAAGAGTATTTTGTAGTATAGGAAAGCAATGCCGAAATCGCGTCCAAAATCTTCAGGGCACATCGCTGTTTCGCAATCTTGTGAACCAGAAGCGATAAAGCGATATCGAGGCCGACACATGGCATGGCTGCTGCAAAGTTTTCTCTTTTTTACGTTCTTCTTTCTTTATCTCTGGCTCTATGTGGATATTAAGCTTATATATCACGGGGCCGGAATTATTACGAACTTCCCGGTCTTTTATAAAGGCTGGACTTTTTTCCTGCCGTTTCTGTCATACCCGGGCGGTCCTGTTGAATATCTATCAGCTTTTTTGTCACAACTCTTCTATTATTCCTGGGCAGGAGCGTTAATTATAACAGTGCAGGCATGGCTGATGTGCCTATGCTTAGACTACCTGCTGAAATCTGCAAACTCACTGCGAATTCACTTGATTTGTTATACCTTGCCGATTCTCCTGCTTGTTCTGTACACACAGTATACTTATTACTTTGTCACAACAATGGCTTTTTTAACTGCGCTGCTTACAGCATGTTTGTACCTGAAGATAACTCTGTCACGTACCACGAATTTCAGTTGTGTAAGCTTTTTTCTAATCCTGTCTGTCATTCTCTATTATCTTGCCGGTGGAGCTTTCCTGCTTTTCGCGGTTATCTGTGCATTTTATGAACTGATTTTCAGGTCCCGCTGGAAGATAAGCCTGTTTTATTTGTTATCCGCTGGAGCTATTCCCTATATTCTGGGCGTTCTGATCTTCCATATCAGTATCATTGATGCATTTAGCAACTTGCTGCCCTTCACATGGAAAATTTTGAAATATGAAGCCCGCAAAAGAGCGTTAGCAATAGTTTATGTGCTTTATCTTCTCCCGCCCTCGACACTTCTTGTGTTTGGACTCTGGGGAGTACTCGGAAAAAGACTGCATTTTGCACAAAACCGGTCTGGCGGAAAGTCGGCAAAAAAGCACCGGAAGAAATTTCCCAACCTGCCGGTATTTTCATGGTATAGCTGCTCGCCAAAACTCAAATGTGTCGTCGAGTTATTGCTCTTGCTTGCCATTACCGGCGGCAGTGTTTTCTTTTCCCGCAACGATAATCTTAGAACAAGGTTTAAGGTCGATTACTATGCTTACCATAAGAAGTGGCCGGAATTGCTAACCTCCGCCCGGCAATATCCCACCGATCCTTTCATAGCCCACGCTGTCAACAGAGCTTTATATCATACGGGTCGGCTTGGCTATAATATGTTCTTCTGGCCCCAACATCCAGATTATCTGTTTCTGTCTGATAAGAAATACAAATGGTCTTACTGGCAAATCATCGATGTTTTTTTAGACATAGGTGTTGTAAACATAGCTGAAAATGCCCTGACTGAATGTCTCGAAGGTCTCGGGGCACGCCCCATGGTACTGAAGCGACTGGCCTTGATAAATATGGTAAAGGGCAATTTAGGCTCTGCTAAAATTTATCTCGGTGCGCTCAGCAAGACTCTTTTTAATGCTGACTGGGCTAAACACTATCTTAACCATCTGGAGACCGACCCGGACCTCTCCACCGACAAGTATATTCAGCATCTACGCTCTTTGTGCCTGGACAAGGATTGCCTGACTCACTCCCTTCGCAAGGAGAGTACTCTTACATGGCTTCTGGAGAGGAACAGTCAAAATCGCATGGCTTTTGAATACCTGATGGCCTGGCATATGCTAAACAAGCATTTAGGCAAGCTTGTCCAGAATTTTGAGCGTTTAAAAGATTTCGATTATCGCGAACTACCCACACATTATGAAGAAGCGGCCCTTATCTATATATATGGAACAGGAAAATCTCTCAATCTGAGCGGTTTCCAGGCAAATCCTCAAAAGCGTCGACAGATTGAAGACTTTTCCCGGCTAATCAATAGTTACGGCAGAGACAAAAAAGCTGCTTACAATGAGCTATCTAAAAAATTCCGCAATACTTATTTTTTCTATTATATGTATGCTCCTCCAAGCTCGAACAAATGACTCAATCGCAAAAACGTATGAAAGCAAATTTACATAAAATCAGAAAAGCTAAACTCATTTATGTGTTAATCTTATGCGCACTTATAGCTATGTCGTTGTTTTATTACTATCACGGCAAAAAATATACGATAAAACAATACAGTTCTATCGACCGGCCTGCACCAGTCCAGCCGGATTTCGCCGGCAGTGTTATCCCGCCTAACATCGCACCACTGAACTTTGTCATACAACAGGATGGAGCAGGCTACTTCGTAAAAATATACTCCGAAAATGGAAAGCCAATAGAGATATTCAGCAGGAAACCCACGATAGTGATTCCGAAGCGAGCCTGGCATGAGCTTCTTCGTCTAAACCGGAGCAAGCAGCTCAATATGGAAGTCTATGTCGAATCCGGGGCTGGCGTATCATCTTCCAATGGAGAAAATATCGGGTGGTCCCGCTTTCAAACTCTCACCGCCGAGATTGCACGTGAGGACATTGATACTTTCCTCGTATATCGAAAGATCCGACCGGGCCATGGCACCTGGAGAAATATGGGTACCTATCAGCGTAATCTTAGCAGCTTTGAAGAATCAACTATATTTGACAATGGATATTTCAAGCACGGCTGTGTGAACTGCCATACTTTCTGCGGAAATCGTGCCGAAAAAATGCTTATAGGCATTCGCAGCGCAGATTATGGCAGCTCGGCTTTGCTGATAGAAGGTGATAAAGTACGAAAAATAGGAACAAAATTCGGATATACATCCTGGCATCCAAGCGGACGAGTGGCCGCATTTTCTGTCAACAACGTCAGGCAACTCTTTCATTCGGCCGCAAGCGAGGTCCGAGACGTGATGGACTTAGATTCTCTGATGGCTTACTACCTGGTCGAATCGGAAACCGTAAAGACCACACCGATTCTTGCCAAAAAAGACCGGCTCGAAACATATCCGGCCTGGTCCGCCGATGGCCGATACTTGTACTTCTGCAGCGCGCCGGTGACCTGGTCTGATCGGGAAGTTATTCCCGAATCCTATGACCAAATCAAGTACGACCTTGTCCGAGCCGGTTACGACATCGACCGTGACCAGTGGGGACCGCTGGAACAAGTGCTTTCAGCCGAGGACACAGGCCTCAGCATCCTTTTGCCGCGAGTCAGCCCTGACGGCCACCGGCTGCTTTTCTGCATGTGCGATTACGGCTGCTTCCCGGTTTATCGGCACAGCAGCGATCTATATATGATGGACCTCGAAGCAGCCCAACAAACAGGCGAGTATAAATATCGCCGGCTCGATATCAACAGCAGCGAAAGTGAAAGCTGGCATAGCTGGTCGAGTAACAGCCGGTGGATCGTCTTCAGCAGCAAAAGAGACAGCGGCGTATTCACCAGAATATATATCGCTTACGTGGAGACAAACGGCAAAGTACACAAGCCGATACGGCTGCCCCAGAAAGATCCGACATATTATGAATCATGCCTTTGGACATACAGCGTCCCTGAGCTTATTATCGAGCCTGTCCGGGTAACCAAAGAAAAGCTGGGCAGGGTCGTTCGCAGTTCGGAAAAAATATCCATCACGATGCCTATCACTATGGCCACGCCCAAAGCCGGCGAACTACCCGAATCCCAGGAGCCATGGCAAACCGAACGCGAGTAATACCAATTGGAATTAGTTCTTGCACCACACTGTCATTCCCGCGGAGGCGGGAATCCAGCTTTCTCGTTATGGACCCCAGCTTTCGCAGGGGTGACATCGACGGTTTTTTCCGCAACAGATACTACTTAGAAAAACCCCACCGCCCCAACGACAATCAAGCCAGAAATTTCAGAAGGCAGAAAGAGGGGAGGTTTATAATGGCGTGTGAGTTTTGTTAGGTTGGACTACTGCTGGTCGAGTGCGCGAAAGACTCCTGTTTCTTCAATAATTACTGGATAACCATCGACCGTTAACGGTATCTTAGCTCGTATTTCTTGAGATTTTGAGGATGTAAAAATCTTGATACAGGGCTTGCCTTCAAAAAGGCCGATTGCAGTACCTTCAACCCCGGGAATGGCCATCCAGTCATCCGTGTGTTCTTCCTGCACCTGCTCGATAGCTCGTTCCGGCATAGACTATCCTTTCTCAAGACCGCTTGGACCGGTATAAGAACCGCAGCCGGCAAGATTACCGGCTGCGCTCATAGCACCAATATTCAACAGAATAACTGCAATCCGCCAGACCATTAATAGGCCTCTGTTGTCGGTAAGCAAACCAATATCGCACTCCGGCTCCCTGCGGAATAATAACGCCAGTGCATCAGAGATGTTTTCCTATGGTGTGTCATCGATTGTAACTTCAAAGGCCGTGAGCACCGCGTCAATAGGATTGGCAATCGTGAGATTTGCGCCGCCAGCAAACAGCAATCCGACGGGATTATTATCGCTCTGCGTAACAATCAGCGAGCCAGAATCGCCTGCATTGCTAAACTTGCCTCTTGTTCCTGTGATCACGATCTGGTTCACAAAGCGTGCCGTGCCGGAGCTATAGCCAATCTTCAGCGCGGCGTTGATGCCGGTTACCACTCCATACGTTTCTCCGGTCGTTCGGCCATATTTCTGGACTGCCAGGCCTACATCTACATCGTCAATTGATACGGTTGTTGAGCTTGGCGTACCATACCCGCCGGACGGTGTGGCATTGCCAACGGCTAGTTCAGTATTACCATCTTCATCAAAGTCGGCGGTTTCAATGGTAGCAATGGCTGCATCGACGAAGTTGTTCGGCCAGAACTCCCAGTCGCTCTCAGGATCATCCGGGAACTCTATCGGCACGTAATTGAACAGCGTGCCAATATTATCAGGGCCAACTACACCACCGTCATACCGCCCCGGCTGCAATACATTATCGCCGATGTTGTCTTCGTGATTATCATCGGCATACACATGGTTGTTGCTGAGGGCATAGACATTAGTGCCATCGGTAACCCTGCACCCGATTGTTCCGGCAGAAACCGAATTTTCGTTACCAGTCGAAACCCCGATTGGGACCGGTCGGGGAAATCGAGAGGTGGGATCGATCTTTTCTTCTTTTTTCTTAGCCTGGCCTGGGGGGGTGGTGGGCTTTACCAATGCGTAGAATTTCCCTGTAACTACGACCTGGACCGGGACGCCGTCGAGCGTTTGAGGAATACCGCGAACGCCCGGGCCGTCTGTAAAGACCTTGATTGCCAGCCGGTCGTTCTGATTATACCCAATGGCTGTACCCTCGATACCGTCCATCGCCATAAGGACGTCGGTGTGTTTTTCCTGGGCTTCTTTAACGCGTTCAAAGGCATCAGCGCTGCGCCCCTGAGCCATTACAGCACTGGAAATAGCCAAAAGGCTGAAAACTACAATAGCTACTAATAGTATTTTACAAAAAAATCTTCTTAACATGATTCAACCCTTTCAGTTTCGAGACTTTCAATTTGCTTCAAAATCTGAGCCTAATAGTATTATCGAAGCTTTGGCTCAATTGTATCAGTAAAATTTCGGATTTTCGGAGTATCTCCGCTTTTTCACATCAAACTATAGTTACATCTCGCTACGATTTGACGGGACAATTATGCAAAATCATTCTGTTTCACTCACACCGACACCTCCAAAATGAATAAACGGCATAATTCCCACCCTAAGTATAAAAATTCTGCTGGATGTATATAATATCAGATTAAGGTGTAAAAGTCAACGAATTTATCCACAAATTTCCCATTTTCGAGAATCGCTTAGCTAACTGCTGTGAAAAGAAGACTTTATGACGATCCGACACACCTATGGAAGTGACCTGTCGAATCCGAACAGCTTGTCAATACTCGGTTTTAGAGCCGTCGTCGGCTTCCGGCGCCCTGATCAGGTCAGGAATTTTAAGATGATATTTTTGTAATGCTCTACGCCTTTTTCAAGGTCGGCAACGTCGATATATTCATCCGGCTTGTGGCATAGATGGGGCTTGCCCGGCCCGAAAATAATGACGGGGCTGCCGAGTGAGGCGAAATATGGGCCGTCCGTGGTGTAACCAACGGCTTTGGTTTTATCGGTTCGGACAACGGAGCAAAAATCCTTAACAAAGTCGCAATCGGAATCGGTCTCCATCGACTGCATCTGGCGATGTATAGAAACCGCCGCTTCAAATTGCTTATTGTCGGTTCGTAGTTTACCTATGATTTTTTCTAAATCGGCAATGATAGCCTGATGATCCTGCCCGGGCAGAGTGCGGATATCGATTCCGATGCTGCACTTATCCGGCACAACGTTCATCGTTTTGCCGCCGGCGATTGTATTGATGCTCATCGAGCACGTGCCCAACTGCTTATGCGGCTCGATTTTGATTTCGTAACTTTCCATCTCATTCAAAATCAGCCTCATCGAGCCTATTGCGTTCACGCCCAGTTGCGGGGCCGAGCTGTGAGCAGCTTTGCCTGTGGTTGTAACTTCGAGCCACAACATCCCGCGATGGGCGGTTACAATATCGAAATCCGTCGGCTCCGGGATAACCACACCGGCAAGCTCCGGCAGCCAGCCTTTGTCATCAACAAACCGTTTTGCCCCGACGCTATCGGTCTCTTCGCCCGCAACTGCCGAGAAAATAATATCGCCCTGCAATTTGACGCCGGTATCGACGATTTGTCTGATAGCGGTAACAGCCGCAGCGGTTCCGCCCTTCATATCCACGGCGCCTCTGCCATATATTTTGCCATCGCTTTCAACCGCAGTGAAAGGCGGATGCTCCCAGGCAGCTTCGCCCGGGCCGACAACATCAAGATGACAAGCAAAAATCAGGCCTGCCTTCCGTCCGGCGGATTTTACGTGTGCGACAATATTTGCTCTGGTTTGATCCCAGCTATCTATACTGGAGTCTATGCCCGAGCGACGAAGTTCGGTAGAAATCACTTCTGCTGCGGCTAATTCGCCCTTTTCGTCAGTTGTTTCAGCCTGAATGAGTTTTTTCAACAATTCTTTCATAGTGCAGTTATTATAAGGCAACCAGCCTAAAATAAAAAAAGAAATATTTTTATTGCAAATTAAATCATAAACAAAGATAATAAAGGGCTTAAAAAGTTTTAAAGCTGTCGCAAAGGAGCTTAAATGGGACCTGTATTAAATGGACTGCTAAAACTTCAAAGTGTTGAAAATCGCTTGCGAGCAGAAAAGGCAAAACTTACAAGATGTAGAAGAAACGTAATAATTCAGGAAAATCTGATCAGAAGCCTTCAAAATGCGCTCGAAGCCAAGAAAGAGGAGGCTCAACTGGCCAAGGTTCAATTCGACCGCCTGGAATTGGAAGTCAAGACCAAAGATGAAATAATAGCCAGGTTAAGATCCTCACTCAACACCGCAAAAACGAATAAAGAGTATGCCGCTGTTCTAAGTCAGCTCAATACAACCAAGGCTGACAATTCCAAGATCGAAACCCAGAGTCTTGAGCTTTTAAAAGATATCGAAGCCGATGAAACTGAGTTCAAAGATATCCAGAAGCAGATAGACGGGCAAAAAGAAACACTTGAGCAAACCCGAAAAGAAAGCGAGATACTGGCCAACAAATTCCAGGCCGAAATCGACAATATCCAGAAAGAGTGGGATCTGGCTGCACAGATAATCCCAAGCGATTCGTTAGAAACATTCAAACGCGTGGCTGAAACTTACGACGGCCAAGCTGTCGCGTTAATTGAGCAGCCGGACAATAAAAAGGGACCTTATAGCTGTGGGGGCTGCTTCATGGGAATCACCGCTGAGAGTGTCAATATGCTTATGACTAAGGACGACATAATCCGCTGTCCCAACTGCACAAGGATACTTGTGCTCGGCTATTTACATGAAGGTTAGAAGCCGGTAATAAGACCGCAGAACCAAAGCGTATCCCGCAGCCATTATGCGTTAGCCTGAACTCGTTTTAATTTTGTTTTGAGGAGCCAACGTAGTGCCTGATAAGATCATCGCTCATATTGACGGCGGCAGTAGAGGCAATCCTGGCCCGTCTGCTGCCGGTTTTGTTTTGAACGATTCCAGCGGAACTCAATTGCAGGCAAAAGGCTACGTCTTAGGCCGAATGACTAACAACGTGGCCGAATATACAAGTTTCGTAAAAGCCCTCGAAGCCGCTGGAAAATTAGGTGCCGAACAGCTCATCGTCTACAGTGACAGCGAGCTGCTTGTCAAACAGATCAACGGCCAATACAGGGTGAAAAGCGAGCTTATAAAGCCCCTTTACGATCAGGCCATCAACCTGCTCGGCGGATTCAATAGCTGGAAAGTCCGTCATATTACTCGGGATAAAAACAAGCAAGCCGACAGTCTCGTAAACGAGGCCCTGGACGCTGGACATAACATTGAAGCCAAGCTCAAACCGGCATTGAAGAAGGAAAAGCCGATCCGGCTCGGCGTACTCATCAGCGGCAGCGGCACAACATTGATGAACATCCTCAAACACATTAAACAGGATATGCTCAATGCCGAGGTGGCTGTCGTTATCAGCTCGCGTTCGAAAGTGACGGGAGTCGAGAAAGCGAAAAACGCCGGTCTGGACGTAAAGATTGTCCGCACAAAAGACTACCAGGATATTGACAAATTCAGTAAGCGTATCGAAGCAGAGCTCGTCGCGTCAAAAGTCGACCTCGTCATCCAGGGAGGCTGGCTCTGCCTTTGGAAAATACCGTATCGATACAAACATCGCGTGATGAACATCCATCCCGCCCTGCTGCCGAGCTTTGGCGGAAAAGGGATGTGGGGACATCACGTTCACGAGGCGGTATTAAATGCGGGCTGTAAAGTAAGCGGCTGCACTGTCCATTTCTGCACAAATGAATATGACGATGGTCCCATCATCGTCCAGCGAACCTGCGAGGTTGAAAACAATGATACTCCCGACACGCTGGCCGCCAGGGTCTTCGAGCAGGAATGTATAGCATATACGGAGGCCATAAGCTTATTTGCCGCCGGCAGGTTGTCCGTCGAAAACGGCATTACAAGAATCAAACCGTGAAGCGCCAAATCCGGATCTGACCACGATACGCAAGCCGTAACATATTATCAAATATAACTATTTCGACTTTGCGACGGCAGGCTCACTTTTCTCCGGCTCAGGTTCTAAAAACCCTTCAAGTTTCAAGTGCTCTTCATCCTGCACGTCGATCTTGATAAGGTTCTTGCCTTTGAATGTGCCTCCCAGTACAGCTTCCGAAAGCGGGTCTTCTATATAGTGCTCGATCGCCCTTCGTAAAGGTCTGGCCCCAAACTCAGGGTTGTAGCCCTTGTCAATGAGAAATTCCTTTGCCTGATCGGTCAGTTCCATTTTCAAGCCATGCTCGGTCAAACGTTTGAATACCTTGGCAAGCTCGTAATCAACGATAATTTGTAGATTCTCTCTTGTTAATGCCTGAAAGACGATGGTGTCGTCAAGCCGGTTCAGGAATTCGGGTCTAAAGTGACGCTCTACCTCTTTCTGAAGGATATCCTTCATTTTCTCATAATTCGCCTCGGGGCTTTTCTTGCCAAAACCAAAACCGGATTGATTCTTAATCAAATCAGCGCCGATGTTGCTGGTCATAATGAGAACGACATTTTTAAAGTCAATGCTTCGGCCGAAACTGTCCGTCAACCTGCCCTCGTCCATAATCTGTAACAGCACATTATAGACATCAGGATGGGCCTTCTCTATTTCGTCCAGAAGCAGCACTGAGTATGGTCTTCTTCTAATCCTTTCGGTTAATTGTCCGCCTTCTTCGTAGCCAACGTATCCGGGAGGAGCACCGACCAATCGACTTACATTGTGCTTCTCCATAAATTCACTCATATCCAGCCGGATGAGAGAATTTCTGTCACTGAACATAAACTCCGCCAGAGCCTGTGCGAGCAGCGTTTTTCCAACACCGCTGGGTCCGAGGAGTATGAAGCATCCCATTGGACGATTCGGGTCCTTAAGGCCGCTACGACTACGTCTAACTGCCTTGGCCACGGCAGTAATTGCCTCATCTTGCGAAACAACTGTTTTATGCAGCTCAGACTCAAGTTCAAGGAGTCGCTGGGTTTCCTTTTTCTCCAGTTTCGTCAACGGCACACCCGTCATATTGCTGACAACCTCCGCAATAATCTCGTTGTCCACTACACCGGTCAACTCTTTGTTTTCCTCGTACCATTTTTTATGCATTTGGGTCTTTTCATCCAGAAGCTGTTGGGCCTCATCTCTCAATGACGCCGCCCGCTCATAGTCGGCATTTTTAACGGCCTCGTCTTTTTCCCTTTGCAGCTTTTCTATTTTCTCTTCCATCTGAGTCAAATCGGGCGGAGGAGTCATGTTCTTAAGTCGAACTCGTGCACCGGATTCATCGATCACATCTATCGCCTTGTCGGGCAGACATCTGCCGGTGATGTATCGGGTCGAAAGCTCTACTGCATGGAAAAGGGCCTCGTCGGTAAATCGAACTCTGTGGTGCGCCTCGTAGCGATCCTGAAGTCCTCTAAGTATCGCCAGGGTCTCATCCTTCGAAGGCTGCTCGACAATTATCGTCTGGAAACGCCTCTCAAGCGCCCCGTCTTTCTCGATATGTTTTCTGAACTCGTCTAAAGTAGTCGCGCCAATACACTGAACTTCTCCTCTTGCAAGAGCCGGCTTGAGTACGTTTGAGGCATCGATAGCACCTTCGGCTCCACCCGCTCCTACAAGCGTATGAAGCTCGTCAATAAACAATATGACATTCTTTGCCCTTCGGACTTCATTAATAACCGCCTTTATTCTTTCTTCGAATTGTCCGCGATATTTTGTCCCTGCTACCATCATTGCCAGATCAAGCACCACCATCCGCTTGCCCTTGAGGATTTCCGGCACTTGCTTGTTGACTATCTGCTGGCTCAGACCCTCGACAATAGCAGTTTTGCCTACCCCTGCTTCGCCCAGGAGAACAGGATTGTTCTTCGTGCGCCGACAGAGTATCTGGATCAGTCGCTCAATTTCTTTCTTCCTGCCGATTACCGGATCGAGCTCACCGCCGGCGGCTAATAGCGTAAGGTCTCTGCCGAAGCTGTCCAGTGCCGGGGTTTTGCTTTTTGTCTTTCTGCCCATGGTCGGGGCCATCTTCATCCCAAGAGCCGCAGGTCCGTCATCCACTCCGGCTCCCAGCAGATTCAACACTTCCTGACGCACATCCTCGAGTTTCAAACCAAGATCCATAAGAACCTGAGCTGCTATACCTTCGCTCTCTCGC
>Ga0210003_1002762_pt1 | contig 14599 bp, 8 predicted proteins | sample LantaG_FD_182804 | JGI IMG/M metagenome (GOLD analysis project Ga0210003, IMG submission 182804) | Deep subsurface microbial communities from Baltic Sea to uncover new lineages of life (NeLLi) - Landsort_02402 metaG (SPAdes) (version 2) | ecosystem: Environmental > Aquatic > Marine > Oceanic >... | reverse complement strand
TCCACAGGTTGACGCCGGCGTGCATTTTACACTGACGGCCGAATGGAAAAAGTATCGCTGGGGACCCGTCGCGGGCAAGCCGTCGGTGCCGGGACTTGTGGATTCGGACGGCTATTTGTGGCATGGCGTGCTTGATGTGGCAGGCCACGCGACCGCCGACGAAGTCGAAGCCGAAATGCGCGCCCAGATCGACAAGGCCCTCGCGATGGGCATTAAGCCCACGCACCTGGATTCGCATATGGGAACGTGCTTCCACCCGATGTTCCTGGACCGCTACGTCAAAGTCGGTATCGAAAAGCAGATTCCCATTCTCATATTCGGCGGGCACATGCAGCACATCGGCGCCGAGGCCGGCGCTTTGAAACCGATGGTATACCTGATTGCCACTCGGGTTTGGAACGCGGGGCTTCCGGTGATTGACGATCTGGTTACGTCGCCGACGTCGGCCGACAGCTATGAAGGGCGAAAAGCCCAGTTGATCAAATTGCTGGATGAAATGAAGCCCGGCATTACGGAAATTATCGTCCACTGCACCGTGCAGACGGAGGTCTTCTCGCACATTTCCGGCTCCGGCCCGAAACGGGAGGCGGAACTGCGTTTGATGACCGACCCGGACGTTAGGAAGTTTATCGATAACGAAGGAATAATCCTTACGACCTGGCGCGAACTGAAAGAGCGGCGACAGCGCGTGCAAAATGAATCGGAGTAATATGAGTCGCGAAGAAAAAAATCCAGATCCGGATAATGAGAAGAAACGCCAAAAAAAGTATGACCGGTATTGCAGACAGTTGGCAAAGGCGAACGGTGTGCCGGAGAATGTCGTCGACTGGCTCAGAATGGTCGACGAGAGGTACAATGAAATAACGGAGCTGTTAAGTAAGGCGGAGGATGAGGCCGGGATTGCCGATCTGGAAAACGAGGACGGCGAGACCTTCTCGCAGCTCGCCTGGGATTACGCCAACGAGAACGGCTCTATGCCATACGAAGAGCTGATCTGCATCCTCGGCCAGTTCCACGGCAAAGCAGCAACAGACGACGAATAACACCGCTAAGATACGGCCCCGGATGCCTCAACAAGGCGTTCTCATGCGGCTTAAAACTTTGTTTTTCCGTAAGAATCCGGCCGGCACAGCGAACAACGGTATTTCAGAACCGTATATCCTTGAAGTACTCATTCCAATCAATTAACGATTAGCGGGAGATTAAGAGATGGATGTTCTGAAATTCAAATCCAACAAAACAGGGACAGGTTCTTATGTCATGTTAGTGCTGTCTATGCTCGTACTGTTGACAGCGCCGGCTTCAGCCTTTGCCCGGGATGATAATGCTGTTGCTACTCTGCGGCAGATCGGCAGAATATTCGCCGAAATCGCAGAAAAAGCATCGCCTGCGGTAGTGGTCCTGACAGTCGATAAACCAATTCCACGCGGACAGCTCGGGACCGAGGAACGGCGGATAGTGGGATCAGGAGGTCGTCAGCCAGCCTTGCCTTCAGAGCTTCCCGACAATTATCGACCCATTCGCCCTGATCCTCCATACCCACGACCGCGTCCCACCCGAATACAGCCACTTGGCCTGAAATCGCGGAGCCTCGGTTTCATCGTATCCGATGATGGTCACATCCTGACATGCAATCATATTGTGGATGGCGTACGGAAGATTAATGCGAAGCTCGCGGACGGGCGAGAGTTCGAGGCCCAAGTCGTCGGAACTGATCCGGAGACCGATATCGCTGTTTTGAAGATTGACGCGAACAACCTGCCGGTCCTTAAGCTTGGCGACTCCGATGCGCTCGAAGTGGGCGATTGGGTGGTCGGGATCGGCAACGCGATGGGAGTGGGCCGTACATTTGCGCCAGGGCTGGTCACTGCCACGGGCAGAAGCGTGGGCCTGGCAGCGTTTGAGGATCTCGTGCAGACCAGCATCAATCTCCAGATCGGCGACGGCGGCGGCCCCCTGCTGGATCTCGATGGAAACGTCGTCGGGATAAACGTCGCTACCATCGGCGATGGAAGCGGCACGGGAATCAACTTCGCAATTCCGGCCGGCATGGCCAAAGGAATCTACGAACAGCTCATCAAAACAGGAACTGTCGAACGCGGCTTTCTTGGTGTCTTCTTTCGAGATATAAAAGCCGATATGGTCGGAGCCCTTGGTCTTGAATCAACAGAGGGGGTGATGATCGCCGACGTCATCAAGGATTCGGTTGCCGAGAAGGCTGGAATCAGGAGATACGACGTCTTCCTGGAATTCAACGGCAAGCCGATTGAATCACCCGGCCGGCTGCTCATCAGCGTGGCAAAGCTTAGACCCGGCACACAGGTCGAATTGGTTATATTACGCGAAGGGCAACGCCAGAATCTGACCGTGACGCTTGGCAAACGCCCGTCGATGAAACCACGAACACAAGATGACGTTTTGAATGCGCCCTAAAGCACACTCGTAACGTTCAGGATTATGCCGGGAAATTTTACTTCGCCGAGAACTTAAATATCGTCGTCGTGTCATATTTTTCGCCGGGACGCAGGACGGGTGAGGGAAAGTGCGGTTTGTTTGGCGAATCGGGAAAGTGCTCAGTTTCGAGACAATAGCCGTAATGGTTCTGATAAACTTTGCCGGCTTTGCCCTTAACATTTCTCATGCCGTTTGCGGTATAAAGCTGCATGCCAGGCTCGGTGGTATAAACTTCCATAATCCTGCCGCTGCCGGACTCATACACGCGGGCCGCCAAAGTCAGTGAGCCATCGGAGTTTTTCAGCACATAGTTATGGTCGTAGCCGCGAGTCTCGGCCAGTTGCTCAATTCTTGAACCGATTGTTTTTGGCTCGGTAAAATCGAGGGGCGTACCTTTTATGCTGAGGATTTCGCCGGTGGGGATGAGTGCTTTATCGCCGGGTGTGTAGAAGTCCGCGTTAATCATAATCTCATGGCCCAAAACGTCGCCGCTGCCGGCTCCGGCGAGATTGAAATAGGCGTGGTTGGTCAGGTTCACGACTGTCGGTTTATCCGTCGTCGCCTGGTAGTTAATCTTCAGCTCATTCTTATTTGTCAGCGTATAGGTTACAGTGCAATTCAGATTCCCGGGAAAACCTTCGTCGCCGTCCCTGCTGAGATAGGCAAGCCGCACGCCGGCCCCCTCATCATTCTGGAATCCTTCGCCTTTCCACATGACCTTGTCGAATCTCTTCTCATTGCCGCCGTGGATGTGATTTTTGCCTGAATTCCGTGTTATCTTATACTCGACTCCATCGATACTGAAGCTGGCATTTTCGATGCGGTTGGCATAGCGTCCGACAACGGCACCGAAGAGCGGACTTCTCTTAATGTATGAGTCGAGGTCGTCAAATCCGAGATTGATGTCGGCTAATTTGCCGTCGCGGTCCGGCACTTCAAGATTCACCAAAATCGCCCCATAGTCCATAACCGCCGCACGCAGACCATTAGCATTGACCAACTCGTATAAAGTAACCTCCCGGCCATCGTCGGTTCGGCCAAATAGTTTCGATTGTACCGCCGCCCTGCCGCCCTCGCTTCGAGATGACGCTTCAACAAAAGCCGAGAAAAAGAGAATTGCCGGCAGGATCCATACACAGATAATTTTATTAGTCATAGCTAAATCCTCGAATCAATTATAAATACTTCATTGCTCTGGTTACCTTCGAACCTCTGTACATTCGGCATTGTTGGATTATAATCATAAATATCAAATAAGAGAAATAATTATAACCGGAAAAAGAGGAAGCAGAATATGGAAAGACATGGCGTGGGGATTATTGGCTGCGGCGCGGTGGCAGAGGAATATGTAAAGGCCTTCAAGAAAGACGGGCGATCGGAAATCCGTGCCCTGGTCAGCCGGAACCGTGCAAATGCGGAACGTTATCGCGACCGGTACGATTTGGATTGTGCGATTGAAACGGACGCCGCCCAGATGCTCCGGCGAAAAGACACGGACATTGTCGTTGTCTGTACGCCTCACAATCAGCATACGAAATATGCCGTCGCCGCCGCCGAAGCCGGCAAGCACATCATAATCGAAAAGCCGGTGGCCACAACGCTTGAAGATATGCGAAAGCAGCAAGAGGCCGTAAAAAAGGCCGGGGTCAAAACACTGGTCAGTTTCGTGCTGCACTGGAATCCGCTGCTGATGACAATCGACCGGCTGATAACGCAGGGTGTTTTCGGCAACATATTCATGGTGGAGGTCGATTATATGCACCGGATTTGGACGAGACCCGAGCAGAGTTGGTATGCCAGCCGGCAGCGAAGCGGAACGGCAATCCTGATCGGAGGCTGTCACGCGATAGATGCACTGCGCTGGTTTGCCCGCAGCCGGGTCAAGCAAGTCTGCGCCTACCAGGTTAAAACTGAAAATCCAGTAGAGTACCCGGGGACCATTTCAGTCAATGTCGAATTTGAAGACGGCAAGATCGGGCGCAGCACTACGACTTTCGACGCACAGATGCCATACAGGTTCAACATCGGAGTTTACGGAACCGAGGGCACGATTCGCAATAATGAAATCTTTGCACCGAAGCTCTTTCCCGGGCAAAACGATTTCATGAAAATCCCCTGCATCCTGCCGGACAGTGCCGACGTCTCCCATCATCCCTTTGTGGGTGAAGTATCCCATTTGCTCGATTGCATCATCGAGGACAATCGGCCATATCCGGACCTGGAAGATGCGGCACAAACTCACGCTGTGTGCTTTGCGGCGGACCTTTCCGCCGAATCGGGCAGACCTGTGACTATCAGCGAGATGGACAACGCTACATGATCTATTACAAAATCGAGGATCGAAATGATAAATATTTCAGGAACGCTTTCGAAGGGGTGGGTGGCCAAAGCACTAAGTGTAAGCTTTGACCGTGACTACTATTTCGATCCCGACAAGCGTTATACCATTGACTGCAAGTGCAACGAATACGCGGCGGCACAATTTCCCGGAATGCGTCTTTTCTATTCGGAATCCAACCTGGGACAGATCGACTACTGGGACAAGAAGCAGATTCTGATTGGGGGCATTCAGCCGAACATGATTCTCGGCATGCTGCTGGGCGCCGATTTTGTCCCCCGTGACAGTTATGATGCCGATATCACGCCGGGATGCCTGTCGGGGAAGGACATTAACGACCTGCCGGCACCGGAAAGTTTGCTCGACCACGAGCTGGTTAAGCTTTTCGATGAGCAGATTCGCCAGGTACGAAACGATTCTCAAAAGCAGCTTCGCCCGATCCCGCCTTTTTTCTGGGACACATCCGGCCGGGCCGCCATACACGGAGCGATGACCTCCGCCCAGAAATTTCTCGGCGAAACATTTTTTATTTATATGATGGCAGAACCACAGCGATGCCTGGAAATTATGGGCTGGATTGGTGAAGCGTTTATTGTTCTCTGCCGGCATTTTTCGGATATAGCCGATTTGCCTATAACCGGCGTGCACGTGGGCGAATGTTCATCATGCATGGTCAGCCCGGAACTAATTGAAAATTTCGTGATGCCGGTAACATCAAAGATCGGTGAAAAGCTCGGCCCCGTCCGGCTGCATTCGTGCGGGCCAAGCACGAATCATCTGCAAGCATTCTCGAAAATCTCAAATCTCTATTCTCTCGATCTCGGCGGCGAGACCTCAATAAAAAGAGCACGGCAGATTTTCGGCAAAGAAATGCTGATAAGCATTGCCCCTCTGCCGGGTGACATGTCTAATAAAAAGACCGAGCCAATAGTAAGCTGGGCCAATCGAATATTTGAAGAAAACGACGGCGGCAATCTGGAATACATATATCACGTCGAAGAAAATTACAATATCGATACGATCCGCGCTTTGACGGATTTTGTAAAAAACCTGCCGGGCTTCAAGAGTGCATGAACGGAGCCGGACATAAAGAATACTAAGCCCGAACATCTTTAGAAAGATAACGGATATTTTATGTGTTCCTGAAGCTTCCGCCATATCTCTCTATCACCGTCGGAGTCTATCACGGGGGCGAATCCGAATTTGGCGTAGAGATTAATCGCAGGTATTCTAACGCTTTGAGTGGTCAGGTATGTTCTGCTGTGCCCAAGCTCTTTCAGCCTTTTGCATACTGTAGTAAGAAGCGGCTTAGCCAAGCCCCTGCCCTGCTGCTGCGGGATTATCGCCAACCAGTGGATTCTGCCGAAGGACTTTCCGCCGTGATTATCAAGCCATGCCGTGGCCGTCCCAATAATATTATCTTCGCTGTCACAGAGAAAACATTGACGATCGGAAAGCAATCGTGTATCTGTTCCGAATTGCTCCTGGAAAAGATCCGACGTCACCTTGGTATACTCGTCAGCAAGCGACTGGACCGCCTGCCAGTATTCTTCGTATCCCGTCCGATACCATCGGATCGAATAGCCGGCAGGAAAGGTATAATCGGGAATATTGTCGAGATTTTCTCGAATCATCCTGATGTCGATATATTCCCGGATAGGATCCATGTTATCTGACGATCTCGCTTTTAATAAAACGAACAAAAAACATACGGTGAGTCAACTTCAATACATTATGCCAGTCAGCCTATTTTCGAATCCTGGAGCGGAACTTGGGATTCGGAGAGGGCATCTGGGCGTCTACGGCCTTACGCCATGCGTCAAGACACTTGCGAAGCTCCTCTGCTTTTTCAGGCATTGTTTCTGCAAGATTTTTCTGCTCACCAATATCCTTCTTAAGGTTATAGAGCTCGATATGATTATCCTCGAAATACTCCAACAGCTTCCAGTCGCCCTGCCGAATCGAGCTGACCGGGCCGGTCGTGGCGTAATAGTGAGGATAGTGCCAGTAAAGGGCCTGGCGTTTCAGTTTGGCCGCCGGATTTTTCAGTAGAGGCACGAGACTCAGGCCGTCCATATCGGAGTTATGCTTCGAATCGCCTGCCAGACCGGTTATATCGAGGAAGGTCGGATAGAAATCGATTGAGCTGACCGGCTCACTGCAAACGCTGCCCGCTTTGGCAACGCCGGGCCATCGAATAATCAGCGGGTCCCGGACGCCGCCTTCGTACAGCGAACCTTTGCCGCAGCGCAGCGGATAATTGCTGGTTACTACTTTTTGATTAAACTCATTGATGTAACCGCCATTGTCGGAGAAGAATACGACAATTGTGCGCTCGGCAATGCCAAGCTCTTCGATTTTATCAAGAACTCTGCCAACATTTTCGTCGAGGCTGTGGACCATTGCGGCGTATTCGTAATTCTGATGATTCATGCCGGGCTTGACCTTTTTTCTGTAGTACTCGACGAGTTCAGGTTTTCCTTCGATTGGCGTATGGACTGTGTGATAGCAAAGGTTTAGAAAGAATGGCTTGTCTTTGACCTTATCCATAATCCTAAGCGATTCATCGGTCAGGCGGTCGGTCAGGTACTCGCCTTCGGCGCCGAATTCGAGGTGCGGCACATATCGGTACTCCCCGCCCCATCTGCCCGAACCGCTGTATGGATAGAAGAACGTCGCCGGGGCGCCCCAGAAAGTCCCGCCGATATTGACGTCGAAGCCCTGCGTCTGCGGGTAGTGTGACGCGTCGCCAAGATGCCACTTGCCCACGTGGGCCGTGAAGTAGCCGGCCTCTTTTAGCACCTCGGCAATGGTCACCTCCTCGTGCGGCATATTGCCCTGCGTGACCGGGGGGATCAGCTTGCGCCCTTGAGGCGGATTCGCCGCCGCTTCGTACCAGATGGTCGTATGAAGCCGGGCCGGGTACTTGCCTGTCATTATCGAAGCACGCGTCGGCGAGCAAACCGGCGCCGCGGCGTAAGCGTCGGTGAACCGCATGCCCTGCTGTGCCAGCTTGTCGATATTGGGCGTCTCGTGCAGGTCGCTGCCATAGCATCCCAAATCCGCCCAGCCAAGGTCGTCGGCAAGGATAAAAACAAAATTGGGGCGTGGGGAAGATTCCTTTGTTGCTCCGCGCACACCAGCGGTCAAAGCAATGTCTGCTGCGAACCACGCCGTGTATTTCAAAAAATTCCGTCTTGTCAATGTCTCTGCCATGCTTTTTTCAACCATAATCAATATTATACAACCAGGTGCTCGTGCGCCTACCGTAGAATCTCCAATTTAGACTCATTGAGTTAATGAGCATGTGCTCCAAGGACAGAATGCATAAGCAGAAAAAACAAGTGGTTAAGAACGAGAGACAAGTCATATATCATCAGGCCTCTGACCTTTAACCTCAAGAGTCCGGAAAAAACACCTTGAGACATACCTCACAACTCATGAATCATATCTCGCATCTAATGCCTTATGACATATTCCACGCCACTTCTGCCGTTTGTCTTGCGTTTGTTGCCTTTTATATTCTAAATTCAGCCATTCCCACATTTGCCTGCGATTTATAGCGTATTTCCCATTAGCAGCAATGAGTAAAATTCGGGATGGCGCGATTAGAGAACAGGAATAAAAACACGCATATTATTATCCATTTTGCGGTTCCAGGCGGACAATACACACAATCTGGCCGCAGATTTTCCTTGACGGTAGGCGGCTGATTTGGTACAAAAATATATAGTAAAGACTAAGATAGTTGAAAATGCTAATATATTTTTACTCTTCAGCCAGTCACTATCGTAGGCTTTTTGAGGACAGGGTCGATTTCAAATCATGGGTAGGAAGGATATTCTGATCATATACATCTCTGATATAGTCAACGTAAGGACTATTATCGGTCATTCAAGCTTGGTTTTCTTGGAAGGAGAATTGTAATGTGTAGAACATTGATTTGTTTGTGTGCTTTTGCCCTGGTGCTATGCACCGCCGGGAATGTCTCGGCCGAACTGGTGGTACACTGGATGCTGGACGAGGCTTCCGGGACGACCGCCTTCGACTCATCTGGCAACGGCTATGACGGCACGCTGGTCGGTGGCCCGGCCTGGGTTGACGGAAAAATCGACGGCGCCTTGGAGTTCCACGCCGGCGGTGACAGCGTTGAGTATCTCTTCCCTGATGAAACATGGGAAGCGTGCTCTATCGTTATGTGGGTCAAAGTGCCGACTTTAGGTCAGGCCGGTTATAAAGCTGTGTTCAGTAATTATACTCCGAACTCCGCAGGGATCCAGATTGATGTGGACGGCGGAAATCCGGGCAATTACAGAGTTCATCCCGGCGGCATTCTGATCGGCACCGTCCAAACGGACTGGGTCCACCTGACATTGACCAGCGAAGGCACATCTGCAAATGTCTACTACAACGGCAGTTACGTCACCAGCGGCACCCTGCCCGACATGTTATTCAATAAGTTTGCCTTAGGTGTAAGCAGGAGCAAAGGCAGCTATGCCGAATGCACAATTGATGACTTTCGAGTTTACGATCATGTCCTGTCTGAGGCAGAAATTCAGGGGGCTATGGCCGGTTTTGTCAAGACTCGGCCTAACGCCTATAGTCCCGATCCGGAGAACGGCTCCCTTCTTGAGGACACCTGGGCGAACATTTCATGGAAGCCGGGAGGTTCTGCGGCTTCGCATGATGTTTACTTCAGTGACAATTTCGACGATGTGAATGCCGGTGCTAAAAGCTCATTCCAGGGCAACCAGGCCGAAACGAGCCTTCTTGTTGGATTCCCCGGATTCGCTTTTCCCGACGGTTTTGTTCCTGGCACGACATATTACTGGCGAGTCGATGAGGTCAATGACCTGGATCCCAACAGTCCGTGGAAAGGCGACGTCTGGAGCTTTACGGTTCCCTCCAAGACCGCCTATGACCAGTTCCCGCCCGACGGATCAAAATATGTAGATCCGAATGTGCAGCTTAGCTGGACAGCGGGTTTCGGTGCAAGAGTGCACTATCCATATCTTGGTGAAAGTTTCGAAGATGTAAACAGCGCTATCGGAGCTCCCCCTCAGACAAAAGCTACCTATGATCCCGGTAAACTTGAACCAGATAAAGTTTACTACTGGCGCGTCGATGAGTTCGATGGCAGCACAACGCACAAAGGCAATGTCATGAGTTTCAGCACTTTGCCGCCTATTCCCATTACAGATGAGACCCTTATCGCCTGGTGGACGCTTGACGAAGGGATAGGCGAGATCGCCCTTGACTGGTCGGGCCATGGCAATCACGGCACGCTTTTCGGTCCTGCATGGACCTCCTCGGCCGTGCATGGCAATGCCGGACTGGACTTCAGCAACGGCGGTTACGTGGCGATTCAAAATCTCAGCTATGAAAGCGCTGATAACGCTGCCGTGACTGTCTGTGCCTGGGTTCAAACGAACAGCGAGGATACTCAGTATATTGTCTCTTTCGACCGCAACGAGTATTATCGCCTGGAGATCAACGGCGACGGCGCCGGACCCGGCCAGGTCGGATGGGATTTGATGACCAACTCAGGACAGCTTGACTACGGCAGTGTCAGACGTGTGGATGATGGGGCCTGGCACCATATCTGCGGCGTGTTCGACAACGGTAAGGCAATCATCTATATCGATGGTTCTGCAGAGCCTTCGGCAACGACCGGTTCGACCTTCGGTAGCAGCAACCTGCGTTTCGGTTACATCTGTGCCAATTCCGAGGCAGCGAGCTTCGATGGAGGCAGGGGCGCCGGGGCGCCGGTTTCCGGCAGCGTTGACGACGTACGTATTTACAACACCGCGCTGACACAGGAACAGATCGTCCTGGTAATGCGGGGCGACCCCTTACTTGCCTGGCAGCCAAGTCCGGCTGATGGTCTGACTCCGGATATCGAGAACGCGACGCCTCTTGGCTGGTCGCCGGGAGATATGGCATCCGGGCACGATGTGTACTTTGGCACCGATAAGGACGCCGTGACTAACGCCGACGCATCCGATGTAACGGGCGTCTATCAAGGCCGCCAGAACGGTACAAATTTCACGCCCGCCGACGGATTCGAATGGGGCGGCGGACCTTACTTCTGGCGTATCGATGAGAACAATACGGACGGTACGGTCACCAGGGGCAGAGTCTGGAGCTTCACGGTCGCCGATTTCATTCTCGTTGAGGACTTTGAGAATTACAACGCAGACGAGAATCAGATATGGTACTCCTGGCATGATGGACTTGGCTATGGCGTACCGGGCACACCGCCGTACTTTGCCGGTAACGGAACCGGAGCGGCGGTCGGCGACGAAACGACGGGCTCCTATACCGAGGAAACCATCGTTCATACGGGCGGCCAGTCAATACCGTTGCTCTACAACAACAATAAGCAGGGCTACGCCATGTATTCTGAGACAGAATTTACGTTGAGCGCATCACGCGACTGGACTAAACACGGTCTCGGAGAACTGTCGCTGTGGTTCAGAGGCTACCCGGCGTCTACCGGCAGCTTCACAGAAGGGCCGGTTGGAACCTACACAATTAACGCATCCGGTACGGATATCTGGGGTACCGCCGATCAGTTCCACTTCGCCTACAAGATGCTCACCGGTCCAGGCACGATTATTGCGAAGGTCGAGAGTGTACAGAATACTCACGCATGGGCTAAGGCGGCTGTGATGATTCGCGAGACGCTGGATGCCGGTTCGAAGCATGCCATCGCGTGTGTCTCGCCCGGCAGCGGCGTTGCCTTCCAGGGCCGGATCGCCGCGGATGGTGACAGTTTCGGCACAACCCAGAGCGGAATTACAGCACCATGTTGGATAAAATTAGAGCGTGATTTCTCGGGCAACTTCTCGGTTCAACATTCGGCCAACGGCTCGACATGGGAGCCAGTTGCGGATGCTATTCCGGTGAACATCCCAATGAATACGAATGTCTATGTAGGTTTGGCGCTTAGTAGTCATGATACGGCTCTCACATGTGAGGCCGCGTTCTCGAATGTTACGATTACCGGGACGGCCGGCCCGCAGTGGATGAGCCAGGATATCGGCATAATTGGCAACAATCCTGAGCCGCTCTTCGTTGCCGTGTCCAACAAAACCGGCGCCTCTGCGGTAATATATAACGATAATCCAGATGCATCAGTAACAAGCATCTGGACCGAGTGGGTTATCCCGTTGCAGGCCATTGCCGATCAGGGCGTAAATCTGGCCGACGTAGACAGAATCGCGATTGGTCTGGGAACACGGGGCAATATGACAACGCCCGGTGGTTCCGGCAAGATGTTCTTTGACGACATCCGGCTGTATCGACCACGAGATGCCGCCGTAGAATAAACTCCGTTCTTTCGAGAATCGGATTATGGATTAGTTCGGGGTCTATACCGGTCGATTCGGTATGGGCTCCGTTGTCTTACTCTGAGCGGTCACTCAAAGCCGTTTTTTTAGAGCAGTCCAGTTACGCTGCAAACAAGGGCACTCTATGCTCTGTTTCTCATAGTTTTTCCTTGACGTCGGGGTGGCTAATTTGGTAAATTTAGGGTAGGTGAATTCTTCGGATAGGCTGTTTTTTTCGCAAGAGTTTTTGTGATTCCTGGTTTCGAAAAGGTCGGGGGCATTCAAGAAAAAAGGATGGAGGACTGTTATGTCTAAGAGATTGATTTGTTTGGTTTCTCTTGTTTTGCTGTTGGGTCTGGTTAGCAGCGTCTCAGCAGGCCTGGTAGCCCACTGGAAATTCGATAACGATTTGTCGGATTCAGTGGGCAATCTGACATGGACAGCGAACGGCGGCGCCGGGTTCTCCAACGACGCCAAGGAGGGCAGCCATTCGCTGAGCCTTGACGGCGTGGATGACTATCTCTCCCAAACTGCACTCGGGCCCCTTCTGGTGGAATTCAGCACCCAGACGGTCACGCTGTGGCTCAAGGCGGACACCACCACCGGCACGCAGGTATTATATGACGAGGGTGGTACTACAAGAGGTATGGCCATTCGGATCAACAACGGCAGTCTTGAGGCTGCTGTACGGGAGGCCAGTGCCCAGGTAACCGTTTCGACGAGCTTCAGCAGTTCTGACTGGTCGCATGCTGCGGCCACGTTCGACAATGGCCTGCTAAAGTTGTATCTGAACGGGGTGGAACAAAATTCGGCTATGGCCGGCTTCAGTTCAGCTACCCAGCATAGCAACGTCGCCGGTCTTGGTGCTCGCAACGCCCAGGACAGCTTCGGGGGCACAGGTATAGGCGATTATTTTGGCGGCCTCATCGACGACGTAATGATATACGACAATGTTCTATCACAAGCCGAGATAGCAGAAATAGTGATGGGCTTCCCAAAAGCCGGGGGGGCCAAACCGAAGGATGGCGCCATGTATGAGGACACATGGGTGAGCCTTTCGTGGGCGCCTGGTTCTTTCGCCGTTTCACACGATGTTTATCTGGGCGAGAACTTCAGCGACGTTAACGAAGCCGCCCAGGACTCTGAGTTATTCCGAGGTAACCAGATAACTGACTTTTATGTCGCTGGCTTTCCTGGATTTGCCTATCCGGAGGGTCTCGTTCCGGGCACGACTTACTACTGGCGAATCGATGAGGTTAATGATGCCGATCCGAACAGTCCATGGAAAGGAGAGGTTTGGAGCTTCACCGTTCCTTCCAAAATTGCCTATGCGCCTGATCCTGTGGACGAAGCCCGGTATTTGAATCCGGATGATGTGACATTGAGCTGGGCGCCTGGATTCGGCGCAAAAATAAACTACGTCTACTTCGGCGACAACTTTGAGGATGTGAACAGCGCCACCGCAGGTCTTCCAAAAACCGACACAACGTATGCTCCCGGAACGCTTGAATTGGACACGGTGTACTACTGGCGAGTCGATGTATTCGATGGCATCAACACGCAAAAGGGAGATATCTGGAGCTTCACCACAAAGCCCGTTATTGCCATCACAGATCCCGATCTGCTCTGTTGGTGGACACTTGAAGAGGGCTGTGGTCGGAACGTTCTGGATTGGTCCGGCCATGGAGCTGACGGCACATTCGTAGGTAATCCAGAGTGGGTAGATGGCTATGAAGGTGGTGCGCTCAACTTCAACTTCGCCGGTGAAAGTGTGACATATCGCTTCGATGATGAGACATGGACGGCTTATACAGTCGCTTTATGGGTCAAGGCGGGTATGCTGTCGCAATCCAACAATAGCTCCATATGCGCCACCTATGGCAGCACTGCAGGCGGCTTCCAATTCTCATTTGATACCGCGAACAACTACCAGTATCACGCTAACGTGGACCAGATAATCGGTCAAGCTTCGCTGAACTGGATTCATCTGGCGGTGACCTATGACGGTACGACCGCCGCGGCCTACTATAACGGTGAGTTTGTCGCCAACTTTACTCCGGCGGCAAACGATCTGCTGGCCAACAAGTACGCCATCGGTATCAACAGAGCCGAAGACAATTGGTTCAATGGTTCGGTCGATGACTTCCGAGTCTATAGCCGAGCGATGAGCCAGGACGAGATCCAACTCGTTATGAGAATCGATCCGCTGCTTGCCTGGAACGCAAATCCAACTAACGGCGCAACAGTGGATATTGATAACGCCATGCCTCTTACCTGGTCACGTGGAGATATGGCATCGCAGCATGATGTGTATTTCGGTATCGACAAGGACACCGTAGCTAATGCCGACTCCTCCGATACGACAGGTATATATCGAACAAGTCAGGCCGGCACCAGCTTTACCCCGTCCGAGGGCGTCGAATGGGGCGGCGGGCCTTACTACTGGCGTATCGATGAGAACAATACCGATGGTACC
>Ga0210003_1002761_pt1 | contig 14600 bp, 23 predicted proteins | sample LantaG_FD_182804 | JGI IMG/M metagenome (GOLD analysis project Ga0210003, IMG submission 182804) | Deep subsurface microbial communities from Baltic Sea to uncover new lineages of life (NeLLi) - Landsort_02402 metaG (SPAdes) (version 2) | ecosystem: Environmental > Aquatic > Marine > Oceanic >... | reverse complement strand
AGAGTCTTTTTTAGAATACATCAACCATATGTGGCCGGAGTTTATCTGCGGTAAACATCATACAATCTTTGCAGAAAAATTAGAAAAGGTAGCCAAAGGCGAAATCAATCGTTTGATCGTCAACATGCCTCCGCGTCATACCAAATCAGAATTTGCATCTACGTACTTCCCGTCGTTTATTATGGGTTTAAAACCTAATATGAAAATAATGCAAACGACTCATACCGGTGAGTTGGCTGTAAGGTTTGGTCGTAAGGTCAGAAACTTGATGGATCAAAAAGAATACAAGCAAATATTTCCAGAAGTAAAATTGCAAGCCGATAACAAATCTGCTGGTCGTTGGGAAACCAATAAAGGTGGCGAATATTTCGCAGCAGGTGTAGGTGGAGCTGTTACTGGTAGGGGTGCGGATCTTTTGATTATTGACGATCCTCATTCAGAGCAAGACGCTCTATCGCCTAGCGCACTTGAATCAGCTTGGGAATGGTACACTTCTGGTCCTCGTCAGCGTTTACAGCCAAAAGGAGCTATCGTTATTGTTATGACTCGTTGGTCTTCTATTGACCTAACAGCAAAACTAATGGATGCGCAAAAAGAGCCTTTGGCTGATCAATGGGAGGTAATAGAATTTCCAGCAATATTCCCAGAAACCGAAAATCCACTTTGGCCAGAGTATTGGTCGGTTGATGAATTATTAAAAGTAAAAGCATCTTTGCCTGGACCCAAATGGAATGCTCAATGGATGCAAAACCCAACCGCTGAAGCCGGTGCTATTATTAAACGTGAATGGTGGCAAAAATGGAAACATGATTCTTTACCAAGCGTTCAATATATTATGCAGTCATACGATACGGCTTTTTCTAAAAAAGAAACTGCAGACTTTTCTGCTATATCAACTTGGGGTGTTTTTAGACCAACAGAAGATTCACCCGATTGCGTTATCTTGCTTGATTGTCAAAAAGGTAGATGGGACTTTCCAGAACTAAAAGAAATAGCGATGCGAGAGTATCGTTATTGGGAAACAGATATGGTTTTAATTGAAGCAAAAGCTTCCGGTACTCCGCTTACGCATGAGCTACGGCGAATGGGCATACCGGTTGTTAATTACTCGCCCACACGTGGCCATGATAAAACAACACGTATGCACTCAGTTGCGCCAATATTTGAAGCCGGTATGGTGTATGCTCCGGATAGATTATTTTCAGAAGAGATGATTGAAGAATGTGCTGCATTTCCTTTTGGCAAAAACGATGACTTATGCGATACTATGACTCAAGCTCTAATGAGATTCCGCGAAGGCGGATTTGTTTCTTTAGATAACGATTATGAAGATGATGAAAGAGAACCAAGACAGAGGGTTTATTACTAATGGCAATTGAAAGACAAGTACCAGATCCAGCTCAAACTGTAGAACCGGTAGAAGATTTAACAACTGAAAGATCAACCGATGATATTGATGAAGAGATTATTGATATCTTAGAAGGTATGGGAGAGGAAGGCGTTCAATATCAAGAAGATGGTTCTGTTATTTTAGGTGAGCCAGAAATGGAAATGCCATCTTTAGGGTTTGGCGAAAATTTAGCAGAAGTTGTTTCTGATAGCGAGCTAGATAAAATTTATATTGAACTTACAGCAGCAATTGAAAACGATAAGTCTGCAAGAGAAGACTGGGAAAAAACTTATACCGACGGACTTAAGTATCTTGGTATGAAGTTTGAAGAAGGAAGATCAGAACCTTTTGAAGGTGCCTCAAGTGTTATTCATCCGTTATTGGGAGAATCTGTTACTCAGTTCCAAGCTCAAGCTTATAAAGAATTATTACCAGCTCAAGGCCCAGTTAAAACTCAAGTTGTTGGCGAATATAACGCAGCCGTAGAAGAACAGGCTCAAAGAGTTAAAGAGTTTATGAATTATCAGATTACTCACGTTATGGAAGAGTATGACGAAGAGCTTGACCAAATGTTATTTTACTTGCCCTTAGCAGGTAGTGCGTTTAAAAAAGTTTATTACGATGAAACAATGCAAAGAGCTGTATCTAAATTTGTAGCTCCAGAAGATTTAATTGTTCCTTACTATACGACTGATTTAGAATCTTGTCCTCGTATTACGCATTTAATTAAAATGCCTGAAAACGATGTTAAAAAATTACAAGCTATTGGTTTTTATAAAAACGTAAACGTAAAAGCTGGAGATGATCCGCAAAATTATTCAAGCGTTGATACCGAATTAGAAAAGCTAGAAGGTATTTCTCCTTCTTACGATACAGGTGAGGTTTGTAATCTATACGAAGTTCATTGTAATTTAGATTTAGAGGGCTTTGAAGATGTGGATGAAAACGGAGAGCCTACAGAAGTTAAACTGCCTTATATCGTAACAATAGATTCAAACAGCGAAAACATTTTATCTATTAGAAGAAACTTTAACGAAGACGATCCGATGAAAGAGAAGATTGAATACTTCGTACATTTTAAATTTTTACCAGGTCTAGGATTTTACGGTTTTGGTTTAACACATATGATTGGCGGTTTATCAAAAGCTTCTACATCTATTGTTAGACAATTAATTGACGCTGGTACTTTAGCTAATTTACCTGCTGGTTTTAAAGCTAGAGGTATTAGAATTAGAGATGAAGATTCGCCAATACAACCAGGTGAATTTAGAGACGTAGATGCTCCTGGTGGATCTTTAAGAGATTCTATTCAACCTTTACCATTTAAAGAGCCAAGCGGAACCTTGCTTAATTTATTAGGATTATTGGTTCAGTCTGGTCAAAGGTTTGCATCTATTGCAGAAATAAATGTTGGAGAGGGTAATAGCCAGGCTCCGGTAGGAACAACTCTGGCTTTATTAGAACGATCAACTAAAGTTTTATCTGCTATTCATAAAAGATTACATTCAGCTCAGAAAAAAGAGTTTAATTTGCTTGCAACTATATTTGCAAAAAGTTTGCCACCTGTTTATCCGTATGCAGTATCCGGCGGCAACATGCAAATTAAACAAGCAGACTTTGATGATAGGGTAGATGTTTTTCCAGTATCTAATCCAGATATATTCTCAACCAGCCAAAGAATTGTAATGGCTCAAGAGATGATGCAGTTAGTTCAATCTAACCCGCAAATACATGGTCCTAACGGAACCTATGAAGCCTATCGCAGAATGTATGCTGCTTTAGGTGTTGATAATATTGATTCTTTACTCATACCGCCACCTGATACGCAACCAAAACCTATAGAATCTGGTTTTGAAAACTCTACGTTAATGGCTGGTGGAATGGCTCAAGCATTCATGCAACAAAATCATGATGCCCATATAGCCACTCATATGAATTTACTGAATATGCAGCCGGTGCAGATGAATGCGCAAGTACAAGCTAATGTTCATGCTCATATAATGCAGCATTTACAAATGAAAGCTGATTCAATAGCGCAACAGCAGATGCCACCTGAAGCGCTGCAACAATACCAGCAGCTTCAACAGCAGGCCCAGCAAATGTCGCCTGTAGAAGCAGCGCAAGTGATGCAGCAAGCAAACGACTTGTTAGCTCAATTTAGTTCGCCAATTATGAGCGAGCTGATGCAACAATTCTCTCAACAAGTTGCAACTCCACCTCAAGAAGATCCTTTGGTAGCAATAAGAAAACAAGAGCTAGCTTTGAAAGGTCAAGAATTACAACAAGACAGAGAGCAATTTGAAGTAAAAGAACAAATGAGAGCTGAAGAAAAAATGAGACAAGATCGTATTGATAGAGAGCGTATTGCAACTCAGTTAGATATTGCTAAAATGAAAGACGATTCGACTCAAGATAGACTTGAGCAACAAAAAGAATTAAAATTGATTGATATTGGTTTAAAACAAATCGGATAAACATATGATTAAAAGAACAGAAGCAAGTAAATTGAAAACTCCATCCGTTAATAAGGGTAAACAAGATTATACTGGCAAAGGTAAAGTAGACCTTTGCGATTATAAAACAGTTTCAGTTAGCAAAGCTCCTAAGCCAGGAATGGGCAAGGGCAAAGCTAGAGGAATGGGCGCTGCTGAATTTGGCGGCAAGTTTTCAGGCATTTATTAAATGTCGATTCTTTGGATAGCCGAAAAATTTAAAAAGGCTATAAAAGAAAAGAAAGAGGACACCCAAACTCAAATATTGAATGGGTGCAAAAATTTTGATGATTATCAATATCTACGTGGGCGTTACAATTCTCTCGTTGACGTAGAAGAAGAATTTAGAGAATTGCTAGAGAGGATAGTAGAAAATGACGACGAAGAGCAAAGTAATAGTACCTGACCATATAGAGAAGGAAAGAAATACTAAGGAGAAGGTAACAAAAACTGAATCAGAAACTGATAAAGCTTTTGTAAGTCCTGAAGATAGGGTGCTAGATCCAACCTTAATGGATAAATCTTTAATAGAAAGAATGCCTCAGCCAAGTGGCTGGCGTATACTTATTCTGCCTTATAAAGGTAGAGGGGTTACTAAAGGTGGTATTCATATAGCAAAGCAAACCGTTGATAGAGAAGCGTTAGCATCTGTTGTTGCTTACGTTGTAAAAATGGGACCGCTTTGTTATAAAGATAAAGAAAAATTTGGCGATACGCCCTGGTGCCAAGAAAAACAATGGGTACTAATTGGTAGATATGCAGGAGCTAGGTTTAAGCTTGGCGACGATGCAGAATGCCGTATTATAAACGACGACGAAGTTATTGCGACTATAGAAAATCCCGATGACATCGTTACGCTATAACGTGAGGAAATCATGCAAGAAGAAAAAATGATGGCTACTGAAGCCGAAGATCAGATAGAAGACGGCGAGATTGTTGAGCTTGATGAAGAACAATCTTCCGATGAATCTAAAATAGAAAACGTTTCTGCTGAAGAATCTGATAAAGATTCTAAAGAAGATGAATTAGAAAACTATTCTAAAAGCGTTCAAAAAAGAATTGCTAATTTAACCAAAAAAATGAGGGAGCAGGAAAGAGCTGCTCAATCTGCTTATGAATATGCAAAAAATTTACAAGCAGAAAATCAAAGTTTAAAAACTAGCACCTCTAAGTTAAATCAGAACTACTACTCTGAGGCTGAAAACAGATTGAAGTCTCAAAGAGCCCAAGCAAATTCAGTATTGAAAAATGCGTATCAAGAACAAGATTGGGATAAAGTAACTAAAGCTCAAGAAATACTAGATAAGATTACTGTTGAAGAAAGTAAGTTAGCTAATAATAAGATGACTATACAAAGAGAGCCTCAGTATTATGACGCTCCTATGCCTCAACAACAAGCCTTTCAACAACCAGCCGCTGCACCAGAACCAGATCCAGCAGCAGAAGATTGGGCTAGTAAAAATGAATGGTTTGGTCAAGATGAAACTATGACTTTGGCAGCATTTAACATACATCGTAAACTTGTAGAAGAAGAAGGCTTTGACCCTAGCGATACAATGTATTATGATGAAATAGATAAACGTATCAGAGTTGAATTCCCTCATAAATTCGAGGGGACTACAACAAACAACAAGATGCAACAAACTGTTGCTCCTGCTGTTAGAAGTGGTAATAGTGGCTCTGGACGCAAACGACAAGTTAAGCTTACTAAAAGCGAAGTTGAAATGGCACGTCGTTTGAATGTTCCAGTTCAAGAATATGCTAAATATATTAAGAGGTAAGCAATAATGACTGAAGATAAAAAAACAAACAACAGAACTCCTCGTTCTGCAGAAACTCGAGCTAAAGATACTGCTCGCAAACCTTGGCGTCCCCCATCTATGTTGGAGACACCACCAGCACCTGAAGGTTATTCCTACAGGTGGATAAGAGCCGAAATTGTCGGTCAGGAAGATAAAAAGAACGTAATGTCTAGGCTACGTGAGGGTTTTGAACTCGTACATGCCGATGAAATTGGGGACTTTGAACTTCCAACGATGGATGATGGAAAGCACGCTGGTGTGGTATCCGTGGGTGGTTTGCTTTTGGCCAAGATTCCAAATGAAACACGTGATGAAAGAAACGCCTATTATCATAACCGTGCTCAACAGCAACAAGAAGCTATTGATAATGATTTAATGAAGGAATCTGATCCAAGTTCTCCGATGTTAAAACCTCAGAGATCTACAAGCGTAACTTTTGGAGGCGGTAAAAGAAGTTAATTCTAATACTGTCAAAACTAACTTTAATTAAAAGGTAATATTATGTCTAATCAAAATGCACCTTTCGGATTAAAACCATCTAGCAAGTTAGGCTCGAATTACAACAACGAAGGAGTAACCGAGTACAAAATTGCAAGTGGAGCATCCGGAAACATTTTTTCAGGCGACCTAGTGAAAATGGCTAACACAGGTACTATTTTAGTAGCTGCTGCTGGCGATCAAGCTTTGGGAGTCTTTAGAGGATGTCAATATACAGATTCAAGTGGCGATGTGATTTATTCACCATACTGGCCTAATGGAACTGTGACATCTGACGCGGTGGCATTCGTAGTTGACGACCCAAATGCCTTGTTTGAAGTTCAATCAGCTGCTACTGGTTCAGTAGTACAAACAGTTGTTGGTAATAACGCTGACATTGTTTACACATCTGGTTCAACAATAACAGGTATCTCAGCTGTTGAAATTAGTGGCACTACTGCTGCTACTTCAGCTCAGCTAAGAATTGTGGGTGTTTCTACTGATCCTGAGAACAGCACTTTAGGTACTGGCTCAGCTTCAACAAACGTCAACTTGATTGTTAAAATTAACGAGCATTTCTATGCACAAACAACAGGGGTATAACAGATGGCTATTAATAGATCCCAATTAGCGAAAGAATTAGAGCCTGGTCTAAATGCCCTATTCGGCATGGAATACGCTAGGTATGATTCAGAACACGAAGAAATCTACGAAACAGAATCTTCAGATAGAGCATTTGAAGAAGAAGTAATGATCGTTGGTTTTGGTAACGCTTCAGTTAAAGCTGAAGGTGCTGGAGTATCGTTTGATAACGCTACTGAAGGCTACACATCACGTTACAGCCACGAAACAGTTGCTTTAGCTTTTGCGCTAACAGAAGAAGCTGTTGAAGATAATCTATACGATAGACTTGGTTCAAGGTATACAAAAGCCTTGGCTAGATCTATGGCAAATACTAAGCAAATCAAAGCAGCGGCTGTTTTAAACAACGCTTTTGATTCCAACGTAACAGGTGGCGACGGTCAACCTCTTGTTTCTAACGCTCACCCTCTAGGTGGCGGTGGAACTGCAAGTAACAGACCTTCAACATACTCAGACCTTAACGAGACTTCTTTAGAAGATGCGTTAATTTCTGTCTCAACTTTAACTGACGACAGACAATTAGCTATTGCTCTACAAGGTACTAAGTTGATTGTTCCACCTCAATTGCAATTTGTTGCTGACAGATTACTACAAACTCCTGGTAGAGTTGGTACATCTGACAATGACATCAATGCGATTAAAAATATGGGAATGGTTCCTGAAGGATACGTGGTTAACCACTATCTAACAGATACTGATGCTTGGTTCTTGAAAACAGATTGTCCTGATGGATTCAAGCATTTCCAAAGAAGCCCAATGCAAACTGCACTCGAAGGAGACTTCGATACCGGTAATATGAGATATAAAGCAAGAGAAAGATATTCTTTTGGTTACTCAAACTGGAGAGCAGTATTCGCATCTCAAGGTGCTTAATACGGAAATTTTCCTTAAGGGAGCTTCGGCTCCCTTTTTTTTGTCTAAAATTTAATTTTACAAAAAGCTACCTATATTTAGTTTCTTGTTGTAGAATTTAAGAAGCTAATAAATAAAGTATTATGAAAATATATACTGTTTTGCATTCAAGCAATAGCATGTCAAACTCTCCTTGTATAGGAAAGTGCAGCACTTCTATGGCTCCTTTTGATGAAACATGCAAAGGATGCGGAAGAAGTGTCGAAGAAATACGAGACTGGGAAACCTATACAGAACTCGATAAAAAACTAATAAATTTAAAAAATGTTATGCGGGGATACAGTATAAGACAAAAAATAGAATCTTATGGAGATGAAATGAACGAAAAAAAACAAGACATACAAGGAAGAATGACAACCGTAATATCCTTACTAGAAATGATTGGTAAAGATATGATTGATGAATACGGTAAAGATCCAAAAATAAAAGAATCCTACCAAGCTTTATATAACTCTAGAGAAGCCATATTAGAATCAAAAGAACACTTTAACAAACAGTTATAAAGTAGTATAGTTATACTAAACCGAGGTAACTTGTTATACCAACTGGCTCGGCAGACTTACTCCAAAGATGGTATAACTAATTTAGTTAGGAGAAAATAATGGCTAAATCAACTTTTTCAGGTCCAGTCAAATCTTTGGCGGGATTTATTTCAGCAGGGGTTAATAACTCTGTTTCTTTAACAGCAGATACTACTTTAACTGTAGATGCACACGCGGGAAAAATATTGTTATGTAACGATGCAGACGGTAAATTTACTTTACCATCAATTGTTACTACAACACCAAGCGATCCAACAGATCCAAATCAGTTAAACAATATTGGGGCTTCTTTCTATTTTTATATAGAAACAGCAGCTACTGATCTTGATATTAAAACTGATGGAACTGACAAGTTTAAAGGTGCTGTAATTGTTGCTGTAGATGATGGTTCAAAGAAAGCTTTTGTACCAGGTGCTACCAATGATGTTATGACTTTAAACGGTACAACTACAGGTGGTGTAGCTGGTAGTGTTGTTCAAGTAACAGCTATTGATTCAGCAACATACTTAGTTCATAACTCATTATTAATCGGTTCTGGAACTATAGTAAGTCCATTTGCTGACGCTTAATAACAGGAGATAATTATGGCAGGTAGAATTGTAGGATCTGATGTCAAAACAGCTACGACTGCTACTGGTGCAACTGGTGGAGCGTCCTTAATTTCTGGTAGATCCAGACTAAGAGGCTACATTATTGCAGGTGGAGCTGCCGATGGAACCGTTACTTTTAGAAACGGAACTGTTACAGGCTCAACTTTATTAATTGCTCCTTGCAACGCTAACGATACCGAAACTTTAAACATTCCTGATTCAGGAGTTTTATTTGAAGACGGCATACACGTTGTATTAAGTAATATAGACAGAGTAACTGTTTTTCATTCTTAGTTTTTAATTTTGTAGTAGCACTTTTATAGTGCTACTATATTTAATATTATGGCAGAACGAAAAAAAGCAAAGCCTATACCCAAAACCACGAAAGGTAAGGGAGCTAATTATCGACCCACTAAAAAAGGTGCAGGTATGACTGCCAAGGGTGTTAAAGCTTACAGAAAAGCTAACCCTGGTTCAAAGTTGCAAACAGCAGTAACTGGTAAGGTTGAAAAAGGAAGCGAGGCAGCCAAAAGGCGTAAATCTTATTGTGCTAGATCACTAGGTCAACTAAAGAAAAGCTCTGCTAAAACAAGAAACGATCCTAATTCAAGAATTAGGCAAGCAAGAAAAAGGTGGAAATGTTAAATGGCAAAAGGTAAAAAAGACGCTTGTTATAACAAAGTAAAATCAAGATATAAAGTTTGGCCATCTGCGTATGCAAGTGGCGCTTTAGTTAAATGCCGTAAAGTTGGCGCTAAAAACTGGGGCAATAAATCAAAAAAGAAACTTTCAGGTGGAGGCGAAGTAACTTTTGTAACTCCTAGAGGCTTTAGTAACTTGCTTAAAGGTAAAAGAAAAAAGACGAAACTAGGATAATGGCAGAAGAAGGATTAAAAAAATGGTTTTCTCGCAACAAAGGCAAAGGCTGGGTTGATTGTAAAACCGGCAAACCTTGCGGCCGTCAAAAAGGCGAAAAGCGTAAAGGATATCCAGCTTGTAGGCCAACGATGGCTCAATGTACAGATGCCGCAAAAAAGAAAACAGGACCTAAGCGTATTAGTTGGAAAAAGAATAGAGTTAAAAAATCAGCTGGTGGCCCTGTAACTATTAGAGGACAGGGTGTTGTTATGAGAGATAGGTTAAGATAAAATAAAAAAATGGCAAAATTAAAAAACCCAAAAAAAGCAGATCTTGATAAAGACGGCAAAATTAGCTCTTACGAAGAAAAAAGAGGTTTAGCTGTTGAAAAATCAATGGCAAAACAAAACAGAGTAAAATTAAAAAATGGCGGTTTTATAGCAAAAGGCTGCGGCCAAGTTATGAACAATAGAAGAAAAGTAACTACAACAAGCTAGGAGAATAAAATGTTTAAAAGAACTAAAATGTACGCAGCTGGTGGACCTGTAAGCAAAGGCACTAAGTATATGGCTAAAGGTGGAGCAGCCAAAAAAACAAAATATATGGCTAAAGGCGGAGTAGCTAAAGGTACTAAATATATGGCTAAAGGCGGTGCAGCAAAAGGCACTAAATATATGGCAAAAGGCGGCAAAGTTTAACTTGCAGCCAAATGTCATACTTAATTTCAAACATACCTCAGTTTAAGTGCTGGGTTAGAAAAGAATTTACAGCAAATCATAGTAAATATCATGGAGAATATTTGCATGCCTTGGCTATAGCTGTAAATACAATTCCAGATAGATCTTTATCATTTCAAGTAGTTTTTACAGGATGCGAAATAGATAGCGAAGAAGACGCTCCAAATGTTCATGGTGGCGCTATGTGGGCTCGAATGCCTATTCAAGCACTTGTAGCAGATATACCTCTTCAAGAATGGCCAACCCCAATGGAAGATCATTTAGCTCAACCTTGGGACTGTCTTAGTCATCATCATTCTGTAGTTACAATGGACAGAGTAAGTTCTTCTCCCTGGCTTTGTAAAATAGGTGGAGAATTTTATACAGGAAAATATTTATTTACTGTAGACTATACAGATAACTCTATAGCAGATGATCCTGCTCAACATAAGCAGTCTCATGTGTTATATTTAACAGATGCTGGTGAATATACTGGCAATTTTGTTGCTTTACCAAATAATAGAGTTAGAGCAACAAATCCTGCTTTATGGCGTGTTGGTGAAGGAGCTCCAGATTTTATGCCTTCTCAATGGACGCATTCTGCAGAACAGCATGAGAGCTATATAGATCCAAATATAACTTTTAATAATCTATACGCTCCAGAGGAAGATTAATATGACAACATCTAGTAGTACAGATTTTGAACCAAACGTAGCTGAGTTTGTAGAAGAAGCATTTGAAAGATGTGGGCTTGAACTTAGGACTGGTTACGATTTAAAAACAGCTCGTAGATCTATTAATCTAATGTTGGCTGAATGGGCTAACCGTGGTTTAAATCAATGGACTATAGAACAAGCAACCGAAACTGTAACGCAAGGAACTGCAAGTTATTCTTTAAATACAAATGTTATTGATGTATTGGATGTTGTTTGCAGAAGAACTGTAAACGGAACTCAAACAGATATATCAATGGATAGATTAAGTAGAAGCGAATACTTAAATATACCAAACAAAACAACTCAAGCTAGACCTTCTCAATTCTTTATTGATAAGAGTATTACACCCGCTATCAAAGTTTGGCCTGTTCCGGAAAATAGTACAGATGTGTTGGTGTTTAATAAATTGGTAAGAATGGATGATGCAGATGCTGGTACCAATACAATGGATATGCCGTTTAGATTCTATCCTTGTTTTGCAGCAGGTCTAGCCTATTATATTGCTATGAAAAAAGCTCCAGATAGAGTTGGTTTATTAAAACAGGCTTATGAAGAAGAATTTGATAGAGCTATGTCGACAGATGAAGACAGAGCATCCTTCAGAATAAGACCTTTTAACAGCGTAGGTTAATATGGCATATGCAAGTGGTAAGTTTGCAAGAGCCTTATGCGATAGATGCGCATTTGAATATCCTTTACATTCTTTAAAAAAAGAATGGAACGGTTTAAAAACTTGTCCAGAATGTTTTGAAACAAAACATCCTCAACTAAAACCACATACAGCTCCAGCTGATCCGCAGGCTTTATATAAACCAAGACCAAATACTGATAAAGAAGTTGGAGAGGGTTTTGTTGTTGTTACTGTATCAAATATATTCTTACCATCGTTTATGAACGATTCTATTATTGGTTCTAATTTTGTAGTTCCTGAAATGACAGGAGCTGTTGGGGAGGTTACAATTACTACAACATGACTTTAGCAGAATTAAAAACACTTATTCAAAACTTTACTGAAAACGAAGAAACTACGTTTGTTAATACGTTAGATGATTTTATTGTAAATGCTGAAGAAAGATTGTTTCACCTAATACAATTAGATTTTTTTAGAAAAAACGTTACTGGTAATTTAACTACTGGTAATACGTATTTAACAGCCCCAAGCGATTTTCAAATGTCATTTTCTTTGGCTGTTATTGATGGTAATGGCGATTACAATTATTTAGAGAAAAAACATACTACTTTTATGCGTGAATATGCGCCAGATCCTACAGACACGTCTGCTAGAGGACTTCCGCAATATTACGCAGACTTTGATAAAGAATTATCAACAGGATCAGACAACGGCTCTACGCTTATTGTAGCCCCTGTTCCTGATCAAGATTATAACGTAGAGTTACATTATTTATATGAGCCAGCAAGCTTAACCAGTCAAACATCTGGTACTTGGCTTTCACAAAATGCTAGAAATGCTTTATTATATAGCTGTCTAGTAGAGGCTTATACTTTCATGAAAGGCGAACAAGATATGATGGCCTTGTATGAAAACAGATTCAATCAAGAGGTTTCAAGATTGAAAAACCTAGCTGAAGCTAGAGGACGTCAAGACGAATACAGATATGATTCGTTAAGAACGCAAGTTACTTAAACTTACAAAAAAGGAGAAGATATGAAACCAATCAAGAAACTTGAAGGTAAAACCGTAGCTATTGTCGGCATGGGCAAAAGCTGGTTTGATTATAATTTAGCAAAATCACACGGATCACATTTTGACGAAGTATGGGCAATAAATTCTGTTGCTTCTGTTATATATCATGACAGAGTGTTTATGATGGATCCTGCGTCTAGATTTTTAGATACAGACGATGCTGGTGGGCAAACTGATAGTATGTCTAAACTATTACAAGAACATCAAGGACCTATATATACATGCGAACTGGATGATAGGTGTCCTGGACTTGTTGAATATCCTATAGATGAAGTCCTAGCAGGATGTGGATCACACTATCTTAATAATACGGTTGCTTTTGCTGTAGCTTTTGCTGTATGGAATAAAGTTGGAAAAATAAAAATGTTTGGTATAGATTTTAGTTATAGAGGCAATTTGCATTTTGCTGAATCTGGTAGAGCATGTGTAGAGTTTTGGTTAAGCAAAGCTATGTTTAATGGCATACAGGTAGAAGTAGCAGCAACAAGTGGATTGTTAGATACAAATGTTCCTGCTAGTGAAAAACTCTACGGATACCATCGTTTAGATGACCCTTTAGTTGTAATTGCAGATGAAAAAGGTGTTTTGATAGCAAAAAAACAAAGTCAATTACAGCAATTTAAACAAGAACAAGAACCAGTTCTTATAGATAGAAACGATACACATTTAAAAAAGAATAAAGTAGGAGAGCCAAACAAATGGTAATGAGTTACAAAGCAGGTCCTGAGCTTGGTATGATAGAAGTTCATACTACAGACGAAGGCGGTCATTCAACTGAATTTTGGGCTAAATTATGTATAGATAAAATAATACAAGTAAGTGATGAAGCTCCAGAAAATGTAAAAGAGCAAGTAAAAGCCTATAGAGACAATATTGAAAAAGTTATTAACAATTATATGCAAAATGCGATAAAATCTGATAGGATAACAATTAACAATCAATTAGAAAAAGCAGATTTAAAAGAAGCTGCTGATTTAATTAGGAAACTATAATTATGGCAATTACATCAACACTTACAACGAGTTTTAAAAAAGAGCTATTGCTTGGAAATCATAATTTTACAGCAGGTACTGCAGGCGATACTTATAAGTTAGCTTTATACACATCTTCAGCTACTTTAGGAGCTACTACAACTTCCTTTACAACTACAGGTCAAGCCTCTGGAACTAACTACACTTCAGGTGGAGCTAATTTAACCAACGTAACTCCAACAACATCTGGAACAACTGCTTTTTGTGATTTTAACGATCTAACATTTGGTACAGCTACTATTACAGCTAGAGGTTGTATGATTTATAACTCAAGTGATTCAAACAAATCTGTAGCAACAATCGACTTTGGTGGCGATAAAACATCTACTGCTGGCGACTTTACAATCGTATTTCCAGCCGCAGCTTCAGGTACAGCGATTATAAGAATCGCTTAAATATTAGTTTATTTATGAAAGCTTTAGAACGTAATTGTTCTAGGGCTTTTATTTGTTTAAAATAATCTAATGGCGTTAATAACAGGATGGGGTCGACAAACTTGGGGTGAAGGCCCTTGGGGAGAAGCTGCACCTGTTGTATTGACAGGCTTTGCAGGCACATCTGCGCTAGGAACTGTAGCTGTAATAGGAGAATCTAATTTAACTTTAGATGGCCAATCGGCTACAGCGGCTGTAAGCGGTGTGGGCGTAAATGCTCAGGCAGTAGCAGTAGTACCGTCTTTAGACAGTCAATTAGGTACTGTTTCAGTACAAATTCAAGCAGAAGCAAA
>Ga0210003_1002759_pt1 | contig 14605 bp, 13 predicted proteins | sample LantaG_FD_182804 | JGI IMG/M metagenome (GOLD analysis project Ga0210003, IMG submission 182804) | Deep subsurface microbial communities from Baltic Sea to uncover new lineages of life (NeLLi) - Landsort_02402 metaG (SPAdes) (version 2) | ecosystem: Environmental > Aquatic > Marine > Oceanic >... | reverse complement strand
ATAACCACAACTTATGACAAAATTATTATTGAAAAAGGTGATGACATAATCATGAGAATCCCTACTTCTGAATTGGATGAGTTAGTGGCCATGCATATAGACAGTTTTAGTAATAATATGGGTAGTTTTGGTTTGAAAGTGTCAACCGGCCGGGTCGTTCCATTTAGAGCAAAGGATTATCTTTTAAATGATGTAAATATGGGACATAACTATGTTCCTCTGATTTGGATGCAAAATATCGTAAACGGAAAAGTTACCTGGCCAAACCAAATGAATAATAAGCCCATCGCAATCGAAAGTAAAGAAGATTCAAACAAGTTATTAGTCCCCAAAGGAAATTATGTCTTAATTAAACGCATTAGTGCAAAAGAAGGGAAACAGAGGGTTAATGCAGGGGTTCTTTTAGAAAAATCTTTAAGTTCAAATCACATCGGAATCGAAAATCATGTGAATTATATTCATAAACCAAATGGCAAATTAACCGAAGACGAAACGTATGGGATTACCGCTTTGCTAAATTCAAGACTCTATAATATATATTTCCAAATGGAAAATGGAAGCACTCAGGTTAACGCAACTGAGATTATTAATATTCCTTTACCCTCTCTTGGAAAAATAAGAAAAATCGGAAGTCTGGTCAGAAAAGAGGGAGAAAATGATGAAATTAGAAATGAAAAAATAATTGCAAGAGAATTAAATATTGATGGTAAAATCATAATGGATCTAATAGCCAAAAAATAATTTAATAATTTAGTAGGAAAGTTAAAATAAATACGAACCACCAAACGACAGCTCTACATGAGCCTCTCTCGCTTCTCGACTCTGCGTCGCTTCGCTCCTTGCCTTGCCTTCGGCTCGGTGTCATATAACAGACGCATATCTGGCTTCGGCTTATGCCTTCACCCAAATTCGCCCTTCAGGCGAACTTTAGAAATGCGTCAGCCGTTATGCAAAATACTTGCTAAAAGAAATAGTGAAGGGTCATTTAAGAAATGAGGAAATTAATAAATAGGGACACTTGTACTAGCTTAATAATTCTGTAACTTTTAGTGGAAGACGCGCCAAGAAGTTTTATATGTCTTACAGGGTGAAAGTCCTTGTTGGGTAAGGTCTAGCCAACCACCCATACCGAAGTGTCGCATTGAAATGGGTAACCATTAGATGAAGCGTACACAGGGAAACAGATAGGCCATAAGGAAGACCGTACTTCCTGAAGTGAATTATAGAGCCTCGTAAATAAAGATTAATGCAGATGGCGACGTCGTTTTCGGTAACGGAAGCCTATACAAAAGAATCACATATGGCGAGATTCTAAAGAGGGTCTGTCGGGGTCTTGGCGCATGGCATGTCTGTAGAGAGATATGGAGAACTTGGGAGACCCTATAAGCTCCTTAACTTAACATAAGGTAAGTCTACCCGATGAAAAGAGAGGATGACTGATGGCATATAGGGAGTCGGATTAGCTCACAGTACTCTATCAAATAGAGGAAGGGGCTGACAGAATACGTAGCCTGCAAAGGAAACATTTGCCGGGCAAGTAGGACTGGGAAAACAAATGCAAACCTCACTGCAGGGAATAGCAAAGAAGGCAATACTAATTTGTCTTTTACGGAAGCGAGTATTTCTGAAGAGCCCAGTGCGGTAGTTCCGCACGCTGGGATCTGTGCGGGGGCAGTCAGGTGACTGTCTGTCCTACCGTGACGAGCTATAGGACCTGAGGAGCTTTTTAACCGGATGATTGAGGCTTTAGGTATTATTATAGATAGACGTCCCAAAGGAAGACCTCGTAAAAGGGAAAGCTAAACCATAGAAAAAATAGGATATGCTCCTATATAAATTAAGCCACGATATGAAAAATTTAAGATAATTAAGATAGGGGGAAAGATGAATTTTATCTGGTTTTTAGTAGCGATAGTGCTTTTTTATTTTCTTTATTGGTATGCATTAAGCTTAATAATATTTCTCCCCAGCATGCCATTAATAGGTTTTATTAGTTATTTAGAAGAAAATGCCGAAAAAAAGAGATGGGCTAAAATTGCTTTAATTCCTACATTCATTCTGGCTTTCATATTGGGGACATTTTTACCTTGTGCAATATTTGGAATGGGAATGGGTGTAACAGTTCTTAATTTTGTGGAAAAAGCAACCTACCCAATTATTTATTTCTTAATTGCGGGGTTTGGAGCATTTATAATATCTGCTCCCAATGGGGAATCATCCTTCCCTGGAATGATGATCAGTTTAACAGCCTATATAATAACCGTTACAATTTCCAAATTTAGTATATTTTCTGAGATAACAATAGACTTTCTTATAAATATTGTATTGGGAGGTGCAGGACTTCTTCTTATAATTGGAATAGTATTTCTAATCATTGGATTTTTAGATGAAAAGATTAGCAAAAAAAATGAAAATAATATTGAAACCCACCAAGAAGCCAAAAGAAAACTTTCTATCGGAGTTTATATAATAAGTATTCTCTTTATAATCTTGGGAGTTCTTTGGGTTGTTGGTTTTTTGTTTTATCCTTCTCGAGAATTTTTAGCATATTTTATTTGGGGCGCACCGCTTTTAGTTGGCGGAATAGGAATGCTAATAAGAAAGTACTGGGCACTAAGACTTAGTCAGATAATTTTAGTATTAAGTAGTCTACAAGTTATTGTAATGGTCCCAATTACTATACTTGAAACAAAAGCATTTAATCTATTTGCCTTTTTGATAGTACTTTTAATTTTTATTATTTTTTTTGGATTACCATTATGGTTTTTATTTAAAAAATCTACTGTTGCTCAATTTAAAAATATAAATAGTTCTTGAACCGATAGAGGTGTCATAGGGACATCCGTCCCCTTGACAGCATGTCAAAGTAAATATCTGATTCCTTATCTTTTGAAAAAGAAAGGATGTAGAATTATATGTCACTATTTCTTAAAGGATTATTATTAAAAATATTTCCTTCATTTGGCCCAAAGGGATTGATTGACACACAAATTTCTGTTTATAAACGCCTTAAAAAAAAGTTTCCAAAAGCGGCCGAAAACGATATTTTAAATTCTCTTATTATGTCTCGGATCAATACTCCTCTTAGTCCATCTACAAAACATGAGGAACGTTTACATTACGATTCCATATTGCAAAATACCAATAAAAAACTTGAAGAAGTTATTTGGGCAATGTTTGAATATGAAAATATTCTTAGCCGGGAAGCAGAACTCAACCTACAGTTACAAAAAATTAATGCTCAACCAGCAGAAATTGCACAAGAATATCAGAAATGGAAAAAATATATTATGGAGTGTGTTGAGAAACTCAGGAAAAATTCATAAATTGAATAAAGAAAAATGAAAAACCGATTTATAAAATACTTTATCATGTTAACCGTTTTTATGTTATTTGGAGCAATAGCTGAATTGCCCTATGGTTATTATATTCTTTTAAGGTGGATTACTTGTATAACATCTATTTTGGTAGCTTTTCAAGCTTTTGAGAAAAACATTGACTGGGCAAAAGTAGTATTTATAGTTATTGCCATACTTTTTAATCCTTTAGCTCCCGTTTATTTATCTCGGAGCACCTGGATACCTTTAGATATTATAACTGCAATACTTTTTATATTTGCAATAAGAATAATATAAATATGTTTTAGAAAAATACAAACAATACAATTTAGAAAATTGAGAAAAATAAATAAGAAAATTATTCGAGGTATAAGAGGAGACATGCTTATATTTTATAAACATGATATTTTGGTAATCAATTAAGAAAAAGGAGTATTTTGAATGCTTCGATATCAAAATAATGCATTTAGGATTTTAGGTCTTCAGTCAAATGTTTCCATGCACGAGATAATGAAACGCGTAAATGAAATTAAGGTAAAAAAATCTCTTGGTATGGATGTTATATATGAATATGATTTCCCATGGATGGGGAAATTAGATAGGAGCGAACATAATGTTATTAACGCTTTACAGCGTTTAGAAAACCCAGTCTCACGATTAAAAGAAGAGATTTTTTGGTTTTGGCTTGAAACTGATTGTGATAAAAAAGCTATAAATTATCTTAAAAATAATGATCGCCAATCCGCACATAAAACATGGAAAGTTTTCACGACATCAGGTAATCCTACCAAAAAATCAATATCGGCATTCATGAACCAGATTATATTAGCACATAGTACTGTTATTGGGGAAGAGAACAATGTTAGATATGAAGACGAGACAAAAAAAACAAAAGAAAAAAATATTACTTTAAATAAGAAACACTGGAAAAATTGGAGATTTATAATTAACCGGTTTACTTTAATTGCCAAGAACGAAGTGTTTTGGGAAATAGTAAAAAATAAAGCTGAAAATATTGACGATCCAAGATTATCTACTATTAAGGTTGATGAGATTTGTGATAACTTTCTACAAGATATTGTTGAACCCAATTTTACATTCATCTCCAATGCTCTAATGTCAAAAGATTATCAAAGAGTAAAAGAACATTCAAGTTTACTGTGTGAAAATTGGATCCCAAATGATTCATTATTCCCCTCAGAAGTTCTAAGAAAAGGTTTTAATAGAATACTTTCATCTCAGACAGATTTATTAAACAGGCATGCTCAGAATACAGAAAAAGAACTTAATAGAATCGAAAAAGGAGAGAAGGGTGCAGATAAAATCATAATAAGTATTTATTCCAAGCTTATTGACAATGTTAAAGATATAATCTATGAAGGAGACCTGGTTGACCCAAACTCAATTTCTGATTTTGCATTAGCAAAAAATGAATTAGCAAAAGCTATAAGAAATTGTGCAATAGTATTAAATAATATTTTAATAGAAGACACTAATCTCCCGCAAAAACAAGAAGAAAATAAAGTATATAAAGCTTATCAGGCATATGAAATGATAAAGAAAGCACTTGAATATACGACCACAACATATATTAGGCAAAAGTATGAAAAAGATGAAGAGTTGTTAAAAAATAATCTAGAAACAATTAATATCAAATACAATACTCAAAAATATAACAAACAACCGTCTAAAAGATTTAATTGGGGGTGTCTCTTTAGTTTCCTTTTTTGGGGAGCTATTATCTTTTATTTTTTTATTATTCCTATGTTTAATAATGATAATTCATCAAGCAATAAAACCACAACAAGTATATCATCGCCCACCAAGACCTGGACTTGGAATCCTCCAATAAACACATCACCATCCAGCAGTAATGCAGATTACAACAAGGTACAATATGATCTTAATCAATTAAAAGCCAAAATAGATAATTTAGCAGGGGAAATCGAGAAAAAAGAAAGAAAAATATTTGAAATGGAGACGTGGTTTAAAGTGGAAGAAGGTAAGTTAGAAGCTTTGAAATCCGAGATGGAACGGTTAGATTTACGAATAGAAAATACTATGGTCGGTAAAGATAATTTAATAAATGAATACAATCAAAAAGTCGAACAGTATAATGATCTTTTTAACTCCTATGAAAACACTTATTTGGAATATGACAGATTATTCGATGAATATGAAAAAGACATAATAACACATGATAGTTTAGTAGAAGCATATAATGCTGGTATTATTCCTCCGGTGATACAAAACGAATTATTTGAGGAGGAAATTAGTAATAAAATTTATATCGTAGAAGCTGGCGATTCCTTATGGAAAATCGCCCAAAAATTCGGTACAACTATTGAAAAGATTATTGCTCTTAATAAATTAGCTGACTCAAGACTTATTAGACCAGGTCAGAAGCTAATCATACCCCAGAATAACAATTAGAAGATAAACGAAGATAAAAAGGGGCGGCATAATTAATAAGTAACCTTATTTTTATGCGCCTTATATTTTAATAAATTTAGAGAGTTAAGTAAGAAAGGAGGAGTTTAATGTTCCTAAAACCGAAGATTAAATTTTCCAAAATTAAGGACAAGAAAAGACTCATGTATTTTTTTAAGGATCGTGCACAATTTGAAAGATGTATTGCCAGCGGATGTAAATTCATATCAAGGGATAATGTATTTGAAGAATCCGAATTTACATTTTTTATGGATTTTATCTCTTCGTTGGCGATTGAAATTTGGAGGCTTGAAAAAAGGTTCGAAAAAGTAAAAGACGATATAACAAAAGGTGAAAAATCAGGGATTACTTCGATTAGTGATCAGATACAGCGTATTAAGGATGTTTTAAAAAAGCAGGAAGTAGAAATATGTGAACATACCGGGACAGCTTATAATGATGGATTGTCTTTGAAAGTACTGCACATAGAAGAGATTGACGGACTTCCTGAAGGGAAAATGCAGATAATTGAGACCATAAAACCATCAGTTTATTTAAAAGGAAAAGTAATATTCCTGGGAGAAGTTATAGTGGGTAAATCAAAAGGAATTAAAAAGGAGTAAATCATGAAAAGAAATACAATAGATTTTGGAATTGATTTAGGCACGACAAATTCAGAGATAGCGTGTAGGGATAATGGAGACGTGATAGTTTTTAAGAATTACTTGCAAAGTGAATATACTCCATCTGTGGTGCGGATAGACAAAAAGGGGACGGTAATGGTTGGCAGAAAGGCATATGAGAGACTTTTGGATGACCCTGATAATACTGTTGGAGGGTTTAAAAGGTGGATGGGCACACAGCAAATTAAAGAATTCGTTTTATGCAATAAAAAACTTAAACCAGAGGAGCTGTCAGCAGAAGTATTAAAAGATCTCAAAGTAACGGCAAAAGCAAAGCTTTCCCAAGATGAAGAAATTAATTGTGCGGTCATTACAGTGCCCTGCAATTTTGAAACAGTTCAATGCGAAGCGACACAAAGAGCGGCCACTCTTGCCGGCATTAAATATGCACCGCTCCTGCAAGAACCGATAGCTGCATCAGTTGCATATGGTTTTCTTGAAAAAATGCCAAAAGGATATTGGGTTGTATTTGATTTAGGGGGTGGGACTTTCGATGTTGCAATTATGTCTGCTAAAGAGGGCAGATTGAGTGTGGTCGATCATTGCGGTGATAATTATTTAGGGGGTAAAGATTTTGATTGGAAAATTGTTGAGAACATAATTCATCCTGTATTGATTAAAGAATATAATCTTCCGAATTTAGGGAGATCAGAAGAATACCGAATGTTAAATGCTGTGCTAAAAAGCGCTGCAGAAGAAGCAAAAATTGAACTATCTGTACGAGATGAAGCGAGCATTATTGTCCATCCTCGCGAAATAATAAAGGATAGGGACGAAAAAGTAATTGATATTGTTATTCCAATAAAGCGAAATCAATTCGAGTCTCTAATTGAAAAATATATTGAAAAGGCAATTCAGTTATTTGAGCAGGTTTTAAAAAATCAAGGGTTATCCCCTAATGATATCGATCAACTTATATTAGTAGGTGGCTCAACGCAAATACCGTATTTACATAGTAGATTGAATGATAAGTTCAATATTCCGATAGATCATAAAATTGACCCCATAACAGTAGTTGCAAAGGGCGCTGCAATTTTTGCAGCAGCTCAATTTGTGCCAGATGAGTTGATAAAAAGGAATTATTCTAAGGCGTTTATCAAACTTGCATATAGTCCTATGACCACAGAGATAGACGCTGCAGTTGGGGGTAAAATTTTTTCATCTAAAGAAAATGAAACTTTACCAGAAAATATACATGTTCAAATTATTAGTACAAGCGGTGATTGGGATAGCGGGTTGATAGAAATAAAAGGTAATGCTTTTTTTACCAATGTTACTCTTCGTGAGAAAAACGTAAATACATTTAAACTATCTCTTTTCGATAAATTTGGGAACAAAATACCTATTGAACCAGATTCTTTTACAATTACACAGGGTATGTCTGTTGCCGAACCGCCACTTATACGTTCAATTGGCGTAGAATTGGAAGACGGCTCATTCAGTAAGCATTTGAGTAAAGGAATATCGTTGCCAGCAAGAAGCGAGCGAATTGTATATCGCACTACAAAAACAGTAAATCCCGGAGAAGATGAAAATGTGATAAATATTCATGTATGGGAAGGCGAAAGTACCATTGCGGATAGAAATAGACATATTGGGACATTAAAAATTACAGGGAGCGAGATCAAAAGAACTTTTCTTGAAAATAGTGAGATAGAAATAATCGTGAGTGTGGATCAGTCAAGAAATGTTACCGCGGAAGCTTTTAGTCCGTTACTGGATCAGAAATTTAACAAGATATTTGAAACAATAAAGTTGTCTCCGAAATTAGAGCCGGAGCACATTGCCAAAGACCTCGAGGGAGAAGAGAGTAGACTTAGGAAACTTAAACATGAAGTGTACCTCGTAAATGATAAAAATATTGAGCAGAAGTTTTCAGATGGGGAAGCGAATGAAGAAATAGATGAAATAAGAAATGATATTCAAGCAGCGAAAGGCGGTGACCCTGACGCTGTAGAAAAAGCTGATCGACGTCTTAAGGAATTAAAACAAAGATTAGACTCTATAGAATATCTATTGAATTGGCCTATTACATTAAAACAATATAACGAAATTATTAGTAATTGCAAAAATATTGTCGATAAATATGGAAATGACGAGGATAAAGACCAATTAAGAACCCTTGAAAAAGAAGCAAAAAAAGCGATTGACAATAAGGATCTTAAACGCCTTAAGACAATTACTGAAGAAATACTTGGCATTAGGTGGGCTGTATTATTCAGACAACCTGGTTTTTGGGTTTCTGCATTCCAGGAAATAAAGAACGATCCAGGCAGATTTACAAACCAAAGGAGAGCAGAAGAATTAATAGAAGAAGGAAGCATTGCTTTGCAGCGTCAAGATTTGGATTCTTTGAAAAGCCTAATGTTAGAATTATGGAGCTTAATGCCCTCTGAGGAGCAGGAAAAAGTGGGTGATAGAGTAAGTGATGCAGGTATAAGAAAAATATGATGACGGGATATATTTTATTTCCTAAATATACTAAAATAAGAGATACATATACTATTGATAGTTTCTTGGGAAAAGGGACTTTTGGTAGTGTATATATGGTTAGACATAAGTATTTAGGTATACAAGTTCTAAAGATATTCCATCCTGGAATTATTCCTAAAGAACAAGAGCCAGAATTATTCGATGAAGCATATATATTATCCAAGATCACTCACGAAAACGTAGTTAGAGTTTATGAAGCAAATACCTTTGAGTATAATGGAAACAGATACTGTTATATTGCAATGGAATATGTAAAGGATGGCACTCTTTCAAGTTATATTGAAAAGCTTGTTAGGTTGCCTGTTGATATGGCGATAGAGATACAGAGAGGGATATGCTGTGGATTGGCTCAACTGCATAAATCAGAACCACCGCTTGTACATAGGGATGTTAAACCTCAAAATATAATGATCAGCATGGGTAACAACAGGATTACTGCAAAGGTTTCTGACTTTGGTTTAGTAAAGCATGTTGACCCCATAACACGAATGACAGAAGCAGCTGGAACTCTAATATATTTACCTCCAGAAGGTTTTTGGGGTTATGAGACGCCAGCTAGTGATGTCTTTTCTGCAGGTATTATTTTTTATATTATGTTAACAGGCGTAGTACCTTTTAAAATACCTCTAGTACATAAATCTACAAAAGGGGATGAACTGAAAAACGCTATTATTGCTTCAAGAAATAAAAAACCAGAACTGCCATCAAAACTCAATTTAGATTTAGATGATGAAATAAATGATATTGTTCTTATGTCTTTAGAACTCAACATTAAAAAAAGATATCAAGATGCGGGAGTTTTTCTAAATACTATTGACCAATACCAGCTAAAAAGATATCGTTTACCAGGTGAAGATGTAAAAAAGGCTTTAGAATTGGGCAAACAATATACTAATTTAAAAATGGCCATAGACTTATTGGAGAAGGCGATAGCTCAATACCCCAAAGACAAACAGCATGAATTAAAGGAAAAATACAAAAGGACTTTAGATAATTGGAAAAAAGGAGTTATAATGTGACTAAACTTGTTTTCGTTCTTGTGGTTTCGGGACCATTGCAAGGGCATAAATACTTTGTTGTATCTGACACTCCAATTCTCATAGGTAGAAGTAACGAAGCAATCATAAGAATTAACTATGACGGCTTCTGCTCGAGGAAACACGCTTTATTATATTGGGAGAACAAAGCATGTTTCATCAAAGATCTCGATAGTACAAACGGCACATTTGTTAATAATAAACGTATATCTCAAAAAACTGAGTTACATGATGGAGATATTATTGGTTTGGGAAACACCAAACTTGCTGTTTCGGTAAAAGATATTAATGAAGGCAATAAAGCCGCCGCAGAAGATGATATTTCTTACGAAGATTAAATTTCAAACGGACGGTAAGAGGCTTCTACATTTGATATAAAATTTACTAAGAGGTTATATATTCAGTGGAAAAATTAAAAATGACTATTCCGCAATTTAGTAAAACATTAGCTCAAAATTTTCAAAAATATTCTATTGTGCCACTTATAAAAGAATACATTGAAGAAATTGAAGAAACTAATAAATCATGGAGGTTTGATTTAACTATCAAAAAAGACAAAAAAAGCATACTAAAAGAATGGATTATTTTGGAATTATTTTTATTTGGGCAAGAAATTTTGGAGTATTTTAAGGGAAACCAAATTGGAAATGATATTGTAGGTTCTTTAAACTATTTTTGTGCAGATAATTTTGTCGAGTATAAAATATTCAGTGGTAATGATAAATTTGAAGAATTATTAACCTCTAGGTATGCATATTATTTAAAAATATTAAAAGACTCAGAACCTAACGATATTTTTTTACTTTCTAAAAATATACTAAGTCAGTTATGTAGTGAAAAAAGTAATATTATTTATACAACAGCTATAGCAATGTATTACTTCGATACATCATCTATGTATCGAAAATTGATTATTGGTTTAATGAAAGAAATAAATTTAATTGAACAAAATAATAATGGTTAATAGTACTAAGAGGAAGAAATGGGGCAATTTCTCTATTCAAGAACTTTCGGGTCGCAAGAGTACTAAAATAACTGAACTATACACCCATGTAAGCAATAAAGTATCGGGTAGAATTAAAAGCCTATTGGACATTTGATTTTAAAGGTGGTTAAACTATATTAATAAATATCCACAATGCTGTGGGCATTATGATGCTATTTTAACAGGATAAGCGCAATAATGTAATTATTAGATGTTAATCAAAATGCCAAATAAATTTTTAGGGAGTTATTATGTCGATATTTTCAAGAAAGCAAAAAATCAACTTAGAAGATTTTTGTCGCGATTTCTATGATAATTATATTCTTAATCCTACTGTTGAGGGCGTTGATTTCGGTACGACACTTCCTGATTATATAGTTGAGAAAATAGACCCCGTATTTGCTCATGTTGATAAGCAAAAATTGACAGACGAGTTAATGACTTTACGATTTGAATTATTTGCGCTTGCGTGGACACATAAATTTGTTAGCGGCAAAATTGTTATCGCCCAAAGCGTCTTTACAAAACATTATCTGTATAAAAAGGGGAAAGATAATATTTGGAGTAGTATGCATGATTACAATAATAGCATTGACGGCGCCACTCTTGAATGGCTTACTAAACTTGGCAAAATAAATATAAGTTTTAATTGTAACATGAGAAAAGATTTGATTACTAAAAATATCGAAGATGCACAAAAAAATGGAATTAATATAGATGAAAGTGTCGATAGAGTAAATAACAGGATATGGTCTGAAAATGCTTGGATACAAAAGTTTATGTTGGTCCCGCTTGCATTTATTTTCTGCGACCGACTAGGAATTAATTTTAATGAGCTAAATCCAGAAACTGGATTTCATTTGACGGTAATTATAAATGGGTTTTATGATGGAGCAAAACAATCTTGGGACAAGGTAAAGATTGTAAATTAATTTGTCACAAGCAATAAAATATTGGTTAAGGAAAATTCAATAAAATGATTACATAATTAATAAATGGGGACACATATACTAGGTCAATAATTCGGTAACTTTTTATGTAAAACCTATAGAACCTGAGGAGTTTTTTAACCGGATGGTTGAGACTTTAGGTATTACTATAGATAGACGTCCTAAAAAAAGATCTCGTAAAATGGAAAACTAAACTACAAAAAAAATAGGGTGTCTCTATATAAATTAAAAATACCTGTATTTTGAGAATAAAATTGTAATATGTTTTATTATTTTGTGAGTGTATTAAAATATGACTAAAAACCCTTATTTAATATTTATATTTATTATTTCTGTATTTTTTTTAATATTTTTTCTTCCCTACAGTATCCCAAATGTTTTGGGAATTAATTTATTTGACCATGACACGATTGTTAAGTTTTTATCGAATATTTCTGTTATTCTTTCATCAATATTTGGAATAATAATTGCAATATTTTTGGTTGCTTTTCAGATATTTAAAGATCGCTATGTTTCCTATTCATTAGGAAATTTCTTCAAAGATTCCAATTTTTCAGCATTTTTTATTCTATACCTAACAACAATTTCGATGTCATTAATCTCAATATTCTTTATAGATAATTCAATTTATCAAATAACTATAATAACCCTAAAAAATCTATTATATTATTTGTTGGCTCTTTTTGTAGCATGTTTAATTTATTTGTATCCTTTTTTAAAGAAAATATTAACTTCAGAGCATTCTAATGATAACGTGATTAATACATTAAAAAAAATAGATGATTCAAATGTAAAACTATATATCGAAAAATATTCTAAGAAATTAATTTTTGATAAGGATTATTTTGATGAAAATAAGAATCCACATCTGTTTTTAGAAGAGATGTTTATTAATTCAGTTAAGAGAAAAGATGGAATTGCAATCAATAAATATTTTAGGGCTTTAAGAATTAAATTTTTATATCTTTTAGAACATTCTGATGATATTGAGCAGAGAAAAAATATCTTTACTTTTTTTAGAGATATTTATATAAGTACTGCTCAGATTGCCATCAAAGAAAATGAAAAATCGATTCTGATGGTTGTTTTAGATTCAATAATTCCTATTTATTTGTTTTGTCTTGACCAAGATATGATTGACGAAAGTTTAAATGTTTTAGATAAAACATTTCAAGAAATTTTGTTATTACTAGTAGAAAATAAGCATATCCTGCCAATAAGATTAGTAGTTTATTTTTATGCAATTAAAGATAATATAATAACAATCTTGGAAAAGAAGCCCGTAGAAAATATTCTAGACGACTGTAATATAAAAAAGCAAATTGACATTTTATTTGGTGTAATAGACAGATCGATCGAAAATCATTGTGAAAATTTTGCAAAGGAAGGGATGAACAGATTAATTGATCTTTATTATGAGGTGATTGAAAATAATAAAATTGGACAAAATGCAAAAAAATCTATTTTCATTAATGTTAATGCTATTTATGAATATTTTGTTTTAAAAATAGTTGATAGAGGATTATATGATGTTAATGTATTGATGTATGCCTTTAATTCTGAAAAGATATTAGATATTGCTTTTAAAAATAAAGAGTACGGAAATTATCCTTTAATTTTTTATTGTGGATTATTGGGAGAATTATTAAAGAAGGATGTTCTCGATGATTTTTCATTAGAAAATTTAGAAAGAATTGCAAGAGGTATTATTTCCGAAAAAGAAGAGAAAGGAATAGAAAATTACGAGGAATATTTACTTTTTGTCTTAAATAATTTTGATAAATTAAGACATATGATTGAAAAAAGTTCTAAGAAAAGCATATTGCATAAATATAAGATACTATATGAACAGGTAATTTCAATCAATAATTTAATTAATGAAAATAAGAATAGATTTAAAAGAATTAATGAAAAGGTTAGTGGAATTATTGGAACACTTGAGTCTCATAAAGGAAGATATTTGGGTTATAAATCAACAATAGAATGGACTGAGTTATAACAATTTTTTTCAGGGGATGGTGATTTGACCCTAGATACCCTTTTAAAGGATTTTATAAAATATCTGAGTATAATATTTAAAAAATCATTATGTGAAAAGTGAGATGATGAGATAATGATAAAAATAAGTAAAAAAGAAAAGGATGAACTCCGGAATAAACTTTATGAACGAGATGGAAGGGAGTGTTATTATTGCGAAATAGAAGAAAAAGATTTTATTTCGATATGGGGGGAATTTTACGGTGGAAAAACTAGAAAACAAGGGGACGGTTCTTTGTTTGACGATCCCCTATTACAGTTAGCAAGATAGACTTTTACCGGGCTGATTTTTATGCCTGGGGAAACAAGAAGTATAAATAATAGTAAAATATAAAGGTATACACCAGAAAAAATATTTGTAGATGATGATTATTGAAAATTTATTGATATTCTTGATAAATCCGTGTGCGCACATAAATACAAACTGGGATTTTTAAATATTTAAAAGAACTCAATGGCAGTTCATTAAGGAATATAATAGGGACAGACACCCATTTTCTTAGATAATTAATATTTTACTTTTAAATTAAATAAATTGGGAAGGTATGCTAGCTCAATAATTCGGTAGCTTTTCCCGGAAAATCTATAGGGTCTGAGGAGTTCTTAACCGTATGGTTGAGGCTTTAGGTATTGTGGATAGACGTCCTAAAGG
>Ga0210003_1002758_pt1 | contig 14605 bp, 15 predicted proteins | sample LantaG_FD_182804 | JGI IMG/M metagenome (GOLD analysis project Ga0210003, IMG submission 182804) | Deep subsurface microbial communities from Baltic Sea to uncover new lineages of life (NeLLi) - Landsort_02402 metaG (SPAdes) (version 2) | ecosystem: Environmental > Aquatic > Marine > Oceanic >... | reverse complement strand
AGAGAGAGAGAGAGAGAGAGAGAGAGAGAGAGAGAGAGAAATTCTCTCAACAATTGTAAAAAAAAAATCAAATCAATTCTTCGAAGCAGAACCGTTCGCATTCCCGATCTCTTCTCTCTCTCTCCCCGATCCGATCTCTTCCGATGCTCCTCGACACCCCTTCGTGGCCTCTCCCAGGGATCCCCTTTCCTCGGACGACTCACGATGAAAAAGCTCTGATCCATCACGGTGAAAGATGCGCTGGAGAAGAGGCAGAGCCTCTGCCGACCCCGCTCCGAGCCTCGACGCTGCCGCCGCATCGGTTTGTCGAAAACATCGACGGCGACGACGACCTCGACCTCGACCTCCTCCGCTCTTCTTCCTCTTCTTTAACTTCTTTCTCCTCCGGCGTCGCCTGCCTCCGCGTCGGCTCGCTGACCCCGCTCTGCCCCAGAACCTTCACTTCTTCCTCCTCGACATGCTTCTGCGTGAAAGCCCTCTGGCTCGGGCAGCAGGAGTCGGAAACCTGGCCTCCGCTCCCCGTTTCGTCTTCGTCGTTCGCTTCTTCGAATTCGAGTTCGACGCCGCTGCTTTCCTCGTTCGAGCTCCGAGCCCGCGTCGTCTCCCGGAAGGCCCTGGACGCTTACTTTTTGAAGTGCGGGCGCCTGCGCCTTCGCTTGCTTTCCTTTGACGGCGGGAGAAGAGTCAGCGACGACGACGACGAAGGCGAGTGCTTCCTCGAGGCGTCGCTTCCCCTCTGCGACGGCGACGGAAACGACGACGGCGACGACGAGATTTCTTCTTCTTCTCCTTCTTCCCTTTCCGTCGTCGCCAAGCTCTCTGTCTCTCTGCGGATCTCGGTCGCCGGGATCGAGCGCTCCTTCGACGGGGAGCTCGACGTGGTCAAGAGGAGGAGAAAGAGAGCTGAGAGGGCGCTACCGCTGCTGCCTGTTCCTCTTTTGCCGCCGACGACGCCGGCGAAGAAAGACGAGACGAAAAAGAAACCGAAGAGGCAAACGACGACGACGACGACGACGACGACAACTCTTCCTCTTCCTCCGCCGCCTCTCCCCGACTCCCTCGCCCCACCCCCGCCTCCGGACTTCCGAGGCCAGCGCGCTCTGCTGACGGTAGAGATCGCCGCCGTGCACCTGCCCGCGACCTGGATGCTGACGTGGCGAGGGAAGAAGAAGAAGAAGGACGGGGAACAGAGGTTCAGAGTCTCTTACAGCGTGAACTCTCCTTCTTCTTCTTCGCCTTCGCCTTTGCCTTCTTCTGCTGCCGCCTCTGCCGCCTCTTCTTCCCTTCTGCTGCGGCACTCGTTCGTGCTGCCGGCGCGCCCCACGGCCAAAGGAGGGCTGCGGCTCTTCCCCTCCTGCCCCTGCGTCGGAGGAGTAGAGCGCGAGAGAGTTAACTCCGCCGTCGTCGATGGTCCTCGGAGTAGAAGGACGCACCGAGTCTCCGCCGGGCCCGCGCTCGCCGCGGCGCTTTCCGGCGGCGAGCTCGCAGCAGCAGCAACAAGTTTTTCGCGTTCTCTCGCTCCCGCTCCGCCGCCGGCGCTCTTCATCACCGTCGAGGCGCTCGAAAGCGAAAACGACGACGAGAACGACGACGAAAATGGTGAAAACGAAGAAAACAATCCTCTCCACCTCTCCCCCTCCCCCTCCCCCTCTTCCTTCTCCGCCTCGGCCTCCCTGCCTCTGCGTTCGCTGCTCCGCGCCCCCAAGTCGCGCGCGCGAGACCCGAGCAAGAGGGCGCTCTCGACCTCGGCGCCGCTGGCGAGGAGGAGCAGTCGGGCGAAGGGAGGCGGCTTCTGCGGCGGCGGCGGGACCAAGGCCGATTGTTACTCTCTCTCGACCCCGGGGCCAGCGAGGGTCGAGGTGAGGGTGGAGCTGGACCTAGATCCAAGATCTGATGACGATGATAAAGATGACGATGGTGATGCGGAGGAGCAGAGCGAAGCGGAAGAAGAAGAAGAAGAACGAGGAGAAGCGTCGTCGAAAAAGCCTCCACCTCCTTTTCCTCCTCTTCCTCTTCCCGCTTCCCGCTCCATCTCCCTCCGGGCCTCTTCTTCTTCTGCGTTGCTACCCAAAGACTTCGCGGAGTGGCTCAATTCCGATCTGAAACTGAGGATCTGCAACGACGGCGTGGGCAAGAACAGCGGCGGCGGCGGCGGAGGAGGAGCAGGCGACAGCGGCTCGAGCCCGACTCCTCCTCCTCGACCTCCTCCGTCGTTCTCTTCCTCGCCGAGGAACCCGCTCTCCACCGCCGACGACGGCGACGGAGGAAGGAAGGGTTCGAACCAAGTTGCTGCTGCTTCGAAACCGATCACTCTCCGCGTCGAGGCCGCCCGCGGGCTGCTGCTGCCGCCTTCGTCTTCGTCTTCGTCTTCGTCCTCTTCGTCATCAGCCCCTTCCTTCTCCTCGGCCTTTGTCGCGTTCGAGGCCGCCGCCTCCGAAAAAAAGCGAAGGAGGCTCGTCTGCACCCAGGCCTCGCCGCTGATCTTCCCGCCGGCGGGGGCCGCGGCGGGCCTGTGCGCGACCTGGGGCTTCGTGGCGTCGGGGGTGGTCGCGGCGGTCCCTCCGTCGTCGTCGTCGTCGGCAGAGGAGCAAGAAAAGAATTCTTCTTCTTCTTCTTCTTCTTCTTCTTCGCTGTTGCTCCACGTCTGGCTGCAGCCGCGAGGAGGAGAAGCTTCTTTGAATGCTGCTTCTGCTTCCTTCGGCCTGATCTTGGGCGGCGGAGCAGGAGAAGAAAGTGCTTCTTCTTCTGCTTCTTCTGCTTTCCCTCGCACTTCCGCCGGCGACGAGCTCCTCGGGACAGCTTCCCTCTCGATCTTATCACCTTCTTCTTCTTCTTCTTCTTCTTCTTCTTCTTCTTCTCCTTCTCCTTTCCGCGGCGTGTTCTCCAGGGTCTGGCTGCCCCTGGTAAACGCGCGCGGGGACGCGAGAGGGGAGCTGCTCGTGAGCGTCCGCGAAGAAGAAGAGGGAGGAGAGAAAGAAGAAGAGAAGCAGCGAGCGGAGGAGCCCTTGTCGTCGTCGCAGAGGCCCTTGCTTCCCTCCCCCGCCGCTCCCGTTCCCACTCCAGCTCCTCTTGCTGCTGCTGCTGCCGCCTCCCCGGAGACCCTGCGGGCCCGCCTCGAGGCCGACCTCTCCGAGCTCGACACGCTCCGGGAGTCCCTGGAAGCAGGCGGCAGCGGCAGCGGCAGCGGCAGCGGCAGCGGCAGCGGCGGCCTCCTTGCTCCACCATCGTCGTCGTCGTCGTCGTCTCTTCCGATCAACAGCACCGCCGCCGCATCTGCCGCCGAAGAAGAATCCCACCTCCACGACCTCCACCTCGCCAACCTCCGCCTCGCCGCGGTCGGCGTCTGCTCCGACGACGACGCCGACCACTCTCTGGCCTACGCGCTCGCCGAGAGCCCCTCCAGCTCCTCCTCGGGCGGGAGTGATTTCGGGGGCTGGTCGGAGGAGGTGCGGCGGCGCGCCGCGGCGGTCGGCGCTGCCAGGAGGGGCAAGCAGGCCGAGAGGCGGCAGCAGCAGCAGGAAGCTTCGAGGCTGAGGCAAGAAGCAGCAGCAGCAGCAGCAGCAGTGGTTGTTACTCCTGTCGTTCCCCAAGAGAGGCCGCTGCCTCCTCCAGGGGTGCCCGCGGTGACGCTCGGAGGAGGAGGTTTCAGAGGAGGGAGCAGCGCTTTGACGGCGACGGCGGGAACTCAGCAGCAGCAGCAGCCCCGCCGCGCGTCGGCGCTCGCGGACGACTCGTGGGCTTTCGGGTGCAGGCGGACTAGCGAGGGAACAGGAGCTCCTGCTGCTGCTCCTTCGGCGGGGATCTCGTTCTCCAACTCGCTGCCGGCGCTCGACAGGGGCGGCGAGAGCTCTTCTTCTTCTTCTGCTGCCGCCGCTCCTGCTCCTCGACCTCCTCCCCCGCCGACCGAAGAAATCAACGACGCCACCGCCGCTTCGACGGCAGCACCTCCAACAGCAGCAGCTCCTGCTGCTGCTCGCCCTCGCTTGTCTTTCTCCAACTCGCTTCCGCCGCCAGCTGATGAAAGGGGGTCGTAGAGAGAAAGGGAGCGAGCGAGGGAGCCAAGGTCTATGTAAAAAAAAAATCAAAAAAAAATCAAGGAAAAAAAGCTCCCCTCTACTATTTTTCCTTCTTTTTTCTCTCTCTTTCCCTCCAGCAGAGGTTCTCGCTCCTCTCTCCTTCTCCTCCCAATTGCGATGCGACTGCAGAGAGGAGCCACAGCAGGAGCTGCGGCAACAAGCAACAGCAGCAGCCGCGGGAGCATTGTTCTCCCGGTCGCCGCTTCTCGATCTGCTCCTCCGTTCAGCCATGAAAGTCGTCGTCGTCGATCAAGACCGCCCTCCTCTTATCTCCCTGCTGCCCTTCCGCAGGAAGTCCTCGCCGAGCTCGCCGCCCTCTCCGCCGGGGCGGAAGAGCAGCTCCAGGCCGCGCTCAACGCCGTGGCGGCCGCGGCTCTGGAGGCGGAGGCCGCCGCGGGAGACCCTTCGCTGGCAGCGGGCGACGGCCGGGCTGCTCTGTCGGCCGTCTCGCAGGCGGCGCTCGATGCGGGAGCAGCCGCATCGGGGGCTTTACCGGCAGCCGTCGATGGCATCTTGGGGCCTCTGTTGAGGTTCTTGGCTGCTGATGTCGCCGGCACGGTTTCTTTCCCTCCGAGGCCGGATTCTGCGCTGCGGATTGGGGTAAGGAAGACGGATTTGAATTTCAAAAGAAAAAAAGGCGATTTCTCGGCTAGCGTTTTTTTTTCTTTTCCGCTCACCCTCTTTTCCTCTTCTTCCACCTCCACCAACTCAGCTCCTCTCCTACCTCCTCGTCGCGCAGCCCTCCCCTCTCCGCGGCATCCTCGACTTCTACCTTGCCGCGCCCCTGGCCGCCCTGGCCACCAAGCGCTGGACCGAGGGCGAGCTCGCCCTCAGGGACCGGCTGGGAGGGGGGAACTACGGCCAGGTCTTCGAGGGGATGCGCGTCGGAGGCAGTGGAGGTGCCGAGTCTGACGACGAGGGTTCCACCTCCACGCGCAGGAACAGCACCTCCGGCGCCTCCACTTCCTCGAGAAACCTCTCCGAGGCCCAGAAGAGGCGCCGCGTGGTCCTCAAGAGGGTCAACGCCGACAACGCGGGCAATGCCAGGGCGAGCTTCTTGAACTCGGGCACGATCGCCCGCGGCGCGGCTGAGTCGGGCCTTGCCGAAGCCTATTTCTGTGCTCGCGTCTCCCGGGACCCGCTGGCATCGAGGGTGGCGGCCTCGTATTTGGGCCAGTTCGTCCCGGAGACCTCGGGCAGGGGCTTCACCCCGGGGACACAGTGGCTGGTGTGGAAGTTCGAGTCTGACTCGACGCTGGGAGACGCCCTGAGTGGCCTTCTCGGGGAATTCCCGGGCTGTCTGGCAGAAATCATGCTCGGGGAATCCACGACAGCGAAACTAGAAGCCAGGGAATCCAAATCTTATCTTGATTACGGCCTGGTGGACGCCGCGGTGGTGCGGGACGTCACGCGGAAACTTTTGAAAGCGGTGAAAACGCTTCACTCCCTGGGCCTGGTCCACCGAGACGTCAAACCCGAAAACGTTTTGCTCACAGTGAAAGGCGAGGTCAAGCTGATCGATTTCGGTGCAGCAGTCGACATGTGCACCGGGATCAACTTCTCTCCGCTTTACGGAATGCTCGACCCCAGGTACGCTCCACCGGAGGAGCTGGTGATGCCCAAGACTTTCCCTCGCGCCCCGATCCCTTTGCTCGCAGCGCTGGCCGCTCCCCTGGTCTGGGCTTACGGCAGGCCGGATCTCTTTGATGCTTATTCCTCCGGGGCGCTTTTCTTACAGATGGCTGTCCCGGAACTCCGATCCCCTTCGGCGCAGCGCACCTTCAACTCGGAGCTGGCCAAGAGCGGCGGGGACCTGGAGCGGTGGAGACAGAGCGTGACCTCCCGCGGAGGCAGGCTGCGATACGACTTCTCTCTGCTCGACGCCGACGGAGGCGCGGGGTGGGACCTGGCGAAGGGGCTGCTGGCGCCGAGGAGCGGGCCCCTGAACAGGGGGAGGCTTTCCTGCGGGGCGGCGCTGAGGCACAGGTACTTCAGGAACGGGTAGAGAGATAGAAGGGTGGAGAAGAGGAAGAAGAGAGGAAGAGAGAGCGAACGAGTGAGAGATAACGAAAAATGAATTTCTTTTGCCTTTTTTTGTTTTTGTTCAAAATTTCTTCAGTAAAAAAAAAACTACTCCATATCTTTCTGCATCTAATGCTCTTTTCCGACTCGTGCGTTGCGGGGGCTTCGCGTGTGACTGGAGAACGGGAGAGCGGGCTCGAGAGAGAGAGAGAGACACAAAAAGAGAAAGCGCTGGGAGTGGAAAAGAATTCTTGTCGTTTTTTTTTACTTTTTTTTCACAGAGGACACCGACCTTTTCTTTCTTCTCTCTACTTCCTCTTCGTCTCCTTCCTCCCAGGTCCGCTACTACTGCTACTGCTGCTCGATATCGCCGTCGCCCCCGTCGTCGTCCCGCCGCTGTGCGTGCCCAGGCTCTCCCCTCGCAGGGCTGCTCGGTACCGGGCTTCGGAAGAGGAGAGGCTCGAATTATTATTATTATCGTCGTCGCCGGTGTCTTTGCTTCCTCCCTTTCCTCCTCCTCCTCCTACTCCCTTCTTCTTCCCGCTCTTCTTCTCTTCGCTCGCCTGCTTGGCCTCCTCCAGCAGCACGGCCAGCCTCGACCTGTTGGCCGCGGCCAGCACCGCCGCGTCCACGCTGCCCGCGGACCTCCTGCGCAGCGACGCCTCGAGCTCGCCGCCCGGCTGGTCGCGCGACGACGCGGCCATCGCCAGCGAGCCCAGGGCGACGGAGCCCAGGGTGGCGGCGAGGGCGAAGCCCGCGGTGTGGCTGTTGTGTTGATGGTGTTGTTGTTTTTGTTGTATTGGCGTTGAGGGGAACGGGTGATGAGAGAAGGGGAGAGAGAGCGAGAGCGAGAGAGCCAGGCACGCTGTTCGGAGGAAGAGGTCGAAGGAGGAAGAGGCGATGATTGCTCCTCTCTCTGTCTCTGAAACCTCTTCTCTCTTCTCTTTCTCCCCTCTCCACCACCTCTCTCATCCTTACCTCTTGCTCTGCCTAGTGTAGTTGACGAAGCGACGCCACCCGGGCGAGTTCTCGTAGAGCCACGCCATGGCTGTTTTGACGAGAGAAAGAGAGAGAGAGAGAGAGAGCGGGAAAAAGACTCTCAACAGATCGTCGATTGACGACGGGGAAAAAAAATCGACGCTGTGGACAAGTCCTTCGACCTCTGCCATTCCACAATTTTCTTCTTCTTGTCTTTCGTTCTCCAACCCCATCTCAACTCTCTCTCTTTCTCTCTCGCTAGGAGAAAGATACCCTTTCTACACAACCCCCTTTCTATCGAGATCGACGCAATGCACGCCTCCTCGAAGACGGCAGCGTCTTCCTCCGCGCGCGGCGGAGTTGTCGCGAGCAGCAAGTCTGCCGTTTCGACGACTCCTCGCCGCGCATTCACAAAGGCTTCGGCCTTGCCTAGCTCCAAACCCGAGGCAGAGGCGCAGGTGCGTCCCTTTGATTTCGATCCCTGGGTTGTTAATTGACGTGTCTGCTTGTGTTCGGGGGACGAGACCTGGCGAGAAGTGGAGAAAGAGCAGGGGCGAAGGCGCTTTATCTCTTTTTTCTGTTTTTCCGGGCGCCGTCGCTCTTTTCTCGGCCAGGCGATTGCTCTTTATCGTCGCCGTTTTTTTTTTCCCGTTCGCTTCCTCCTTCTTCACAACCTCTTCCACCTCCTTCCTACTTTCGAACCTCAACAGCCTCCCTTCCTCCTCAGCCGCGCCGCCGCCTCCCTCCTCTCCGCCGCCGTCATCGCCACCACGGCAGCCCCCGCCTTCGCCCCTCCCCCTTTCCTCCCGCAGGCCCAGGCCATGCTCACTGCCGGGGACCCGGTGAAAAACGCGCGCGCTCTCCTCAGAAACGCCTTACCTATCGACAACAAGCCGATGAGGACCATCCAGTCTTCGCTCGAAGGAGTGTCCGAGCAGCTCCGCGTCCCAGGCTCCAAGGCCCTTGGAGGGATCTCCCGTGCCGTGAAAAAGGCCTCGGGGACACTCGCGGGCAAGAAGGGAGAGATCTCCGCCGCCTTTGCTCCCAGCAAGAAAGCAGCGGGCGACGCCGCTCTCGAAGGGCTCGACAAGGCACTCAAGAGCTTCGAGGCAGTCCTGGAGACGGGGGACAAGCAGCAGATCCCGGCAGCGCAGCAGGCGGCCCTGGCGTACGTCTCCCAGGCCGAGGAGGCTCTGGTGAAGGGCTTCCCCTTTGATGTGCCCAGCAAGTACGCGTCGCTGCCGCAGCTGAAAGGGAGGGCCACGCTCGAGATGAAGCTCACCCTGAAGGAGGCGAGGCAGGACGGGGTGAAGGGCGGACTGCTGACGATCGTCGCCGACGGGTACAACGCGCCAGTGACGGTAAGGGGAGAGAAGGAGAGAGAGAGGGGGGGGGGGAAGCGGGAAGCGGAAGAGAGAAGAAGAAAAAAGAATCGAAGGAAAAAAAAAAGCTCACTTTCTCAACAACAACAAAAAAACCCCGAAATTCTCTCTTCTCTCTCTCTCTTTCAGGCCGGAAACTTCGTCGACCTGGCCTCCAAAAAGTTCTACGACGGCATGGAGATCCAGCGCGCCGACGGCTTCGTCGTGCAGACGGTACGAGCGATTTTTGTTTGTTTGTCTGAGAGAGAGAGAGAGAGATAGAGAGAGAGAGAGAGAGAAAGATGATTTTTTTCCTTCTTCTTCAAAAAACAACAACAACAAAACTCACTCTTCCTTTCTTCCTTCCTTCTTCCTTCTCCCTCTTCTTCCTTCTCCCTCTTCTTCCCACAAAAACCCACCACACACATACACAGGGCGACCCAGGCAACGAGCAGGGGGGCTACGTCGAGAACGGGAAGGTCCGCACCATCCCCTTCGAGGTCATGGTCAAGGGCGACAAGACGCCCGTCTACGAGGAAACACTCGAGGACCTCGGCCGCTTCAACGACCAGCCTGCGATCCCGTTCAACGCCTATGGCACCCTGGCCGCGGCCCGCTCCGAGTTCGAGGCCAACTCGGCTTCCAGCCAGGTCTTCTGGCTGCTCAAAGAGTCCGAGCTCACCCCCAGCGGCGCCAACCTGCTCGACGGGAGGTACGCCGTTTTGGGCTACGTCGTCGACGGCGCCGATTTGCTCGCAGACGTCCAGGTCGGGGACAGGATCGATTACATCAAGGTCGTATCCGGCGGGGATCTGCTGGTGAAGGGGAGTGGTAGCGCTGCGCCTGCTGCTGCTGCGGAGGTCGCGGAGGCGCAGTGAAGGGGGGGTTATTGAAGAGAAGATAAGACAATAGAGAGAAGAGAGAGAGAGAGAGTTTTTTTTTTAAAAGAGAGAGATGAGTTTTTGGTTTTTTCGTTTTCGAATTTCCGTGTGATCCCGTTTTTTCTTTCTATCTTGAGGCGAAGACTCTCCTGTTGCTTTTGCTGACTTGCTCAAGGGCGCGAGGAATTGCGGATTCATCTTCTTCTCCACCTTCTTCTCTCTCTCTTTTCAAATCAAAAGAAAAAAAAAGCGTGGCAAAGAAAAAGAACGGCGATAGTGCCAGCGTCTCCTCGTTGCTGCTCTCTTTTTCGTTTTTCGTGTCGCTTACAGAAAAAGGTAATATGGGCGGGGGAAAGTGCAAGAAAAAGCCAGATAAAGCAGAAGAAGAAGAAAAAAAAAGCAAGGGGAGAGGGGGCGGCGGCGTCGGCGGTCTGAAGGAGGAGGAGGAGGAGGAGGAGGGGAAGAGCAAAGAGAGAAAGAAAAAAGTTTGCGCCGTTTCTTCCTCTTTGTGTTGAGAGTGCTCTTCCTCAAAAACCACCACCACCACCACGACCAAGCAAGACCACCAAAGCAAATCCGCCACCCCCTCTCTCTCTCCCTCTTCCTCTCTTTCTCTCTGGATAAGTTTTTTTTATTCGAAGTCGATGTTTTGAAGAAAAAGCATGTATTCGTTTTTTTAACCCCACCCATTCTCTCCATTGCCCCACCCATTCTCTCTCTCTCTCTCTCTCTACAACAGCAGCAGCCGCGCCCGCCTCAAACGCGTAGTGAACCAGCAGGATCCACGCAGCGGAATCGGAGCACGCGCGCGTTTTTTGTGAAACTCTCTCTCTCTCCGCTTCCATTTTTTTTTCCGAATTCCTAGAATTCCGAAAGAAGAAAAGAAAAAAGATATCTCCTTTCTCTCTGTCGTTCCCCGTTTTTCCTGAGCCCTTCTTTCCTTTGCGAGCAAGGCCCCCCGGAGAAACTTTGATTGGTTGTTGGGGGGTACTCCTTGTCGCCTTTTGCGGTGCTGGGGGTGGGAACAGGTGGTGGGGAAGGAGAAAAAAAAGAGGAAGCGAACAAGTAAAGAAAAAAAAGGTCTCCACGTCTCTCTCTCTCTCTCTCTCTCTCTCTCTCTCTCTCTCTCTCTCTCTCTCTCTCTCCATCTTTCTCTCGATAGCTCCGAAAAGGAATCACTCCCCGGTAAAGGAAATAAAAGGAAAAGGTAAAAGGAAGCGTCATTTTTTGGTTTTTTCCGGGTATTTTTTTGATTGTCGTTGTTGTTGCGCTCGAGAAAAAGATCTCTCTCTCTCTCTCTCTCGCGCGCGCGCACGCGCGCGTGCAAAAAAAGAAGAAGAAGACGAAGGTCCTGAAAACCAAAAGGCGCCATTGCATCGGGTTACCGCTTCTTTTGCGTTTGCCCATTTGTTCTGGTATGCCCGGTACGATCAGGGGATCCTTTTAAAGACTTTGTGTGTTGTGGGGGGGTCTTGGATTTTGCTTGGTTCTTTGTGATTTTTTTCTTTTATTGATTTCGATTCGAGGAAAAATTGTCGTCGTTTTTTTTCCCCCTTTCCCTTTATCTCGAAGCCGCGAGCCTCCTCGCAGCAGCGATCTGCAGCCTCGCCTCCAGGGCAGCCCTCGCAGCCGGGACCTCCTCCGCTCCCTCCATGATCCTGCAAACGACGGAGAGCTCGCGCCCTCCTTCGGGAAGGGCCACCCTCAGAAACCCCCCAGCGGTCTCCCCCTGCTCCCTCGCGTTGCTGCGGATGTTTTTCGACGCGAGCGCGAGCAGGCCCAGCGCCGTTGCGCGGGCCTCGGTCTCCTTGGCCGTGCCGCCGCTGGGCCCGTTGGCCGCCGCGGCGAAGAACATCGCGCCCTGCTTGCGGTTGGAGTCGAGGTGGTCGGCCAGGAAGCGGGCGTTGGGCGCGACCGCCAGCGAGAGGAGCGAGAGGTGCGGCGGGTAGAGAGGCAAAGGCGAAGGCGGCGGAGAAGCAGTGGCATTGTTGCTGCGGCGCTGAGAGCGGCGCGAAGGCGAAGCAAGTTGTCCTGCAGTTCCTCCTCCCCCTCCGCTCCCTTCCTCGTTCCCCCCAGCACCAGCAAACGCATCGTCGTCGGAGGAGGAAGAGGAAGCGGCGAAGCCCAGCGTGGTCGAGGGGCCGGGAAGCACCATAGTGAGGCCCGTCGCGGCGTCGGCGCCGCCGAAAAACACCGAGCGCTGCTGCGCCGCGGAGGCGCCTCCGAGCAGAGAATAGCCCGAGGCCGTGGCTGCTGCCGCCTGCGCCGCCGCGGCGCGGGAGGTGGTGTTGCCCAGGCCCAGGGAGGAGACGTGCGAGGAGGCGGCGTTGGGGGAGTTGCGACGCTTCTCCCAGTGGCGGAGCAGGATCTGTTGATTGAATGGTGAGGTGGTGGTGGGGGAGGTGAAAGAGTTTGGTTTTTTTTCTGAGTGAGCTTTTTTCTTCTTCGAATTTCGTTCTCTCCCTCTCTCTCTCCATTTCTCCTCTTTCTTACCGTGTGCATGTACGACACGACGGCCTCGACCACGGCCCGCTCGTGCGGCGCGCCGTTGAGCAGGTCCAGGGCCGCGTGGAGCACCCTCGGGGCCCCGCCGTCGGGAGAGGGGAGCGCCGGCGGCGGGAGCAGGTTGGGGGGAAGCAGCAGCGCGTTGGCCCCGCCGGCCTGCGCGAGTGCCGAGGCCGCCGCGGCCGCGGCGGCCTGCTGCCGCTGCAGCTGGAGCTGGCGAGCAGCAGCCGAGGAAGAGGAAGACGGGTTCCGTCTCGACGTCGGCGAGGGCCCAATGTCCGTCACTCCGGGAAGGACCCCCAGCGAGGCCGAGAACAGCCAGTGCGAGTAGCGGTCAGGCTGCGTGCCGTTGAACTTGACGCCGGCGTCCCTCGCGAGGACGAGCGGCGTGCCGGCGAAGGCGAGGGCCGCGGCCGAGGCCGCCGCCGCCGCCGGGGAGACGGGGGCCGAGGAGGAGGAGGGGGAAACGTCTGCTCCTGTTGTTATTGTTGTTGCTGCCGCTGCTGCTCCCGCTGCTGCCGCCGCCGCCGAAGCGGCGACTGCCGCTGCAGCGCGGCGCGGGGAAAGAGTCGTTGCCGCTGCGGCAAAGTTGCTGTTGTTGTTGCGAGAAGGAGAAGAAGGACCACCTCCACTTCCACCATTTCCGTTCCCATTCCCGCCGCTCGCCACCACCACCGCGGCAGCCAGCGACGCCGCCCTGTAAGCGGCGGCGGCCACGGGCCCCGGGGCGCAGATCGACGGCAGGAAAATCGACAGGTCCCCCTTGCGGATGCGGAGCAGGTCGGGGTCGTCGCGCTGCGCGACGGCGATCGATCCCGCGGTGACGTCGTTGAAGCCCGAGGAGAGGGCGAAGAGGGCGAGGAAGGCGACCTGTAATAGAGGAGAAGAAGAAGAGGAAAGAGAAGGAGAGAGTGAGAGTGAGAGTGAGAGTTCTTGAAGAACGAAGAAGAAGAAGAAGAAGAAGAAGAAGGAAGAGGAAGAAGAAGAAGAAGAAGAAGAAGGAAGAGGAAGAAGAAGAAGAAGGAGAAGAGAGTTGAGAGAAAAAATTAAAAAGAAAACCTCTTTTCACCTTGGTGTCGTCCGAGGCGATCTTGACCTCTGTCTTCTCCGGCACGAACAGCGCCAGCGCCGGCCTCGCCGCGCCCCACACCGCGGCCGGGCAGATCCCCATGGCCAGCGGCGTCGCCAGCGCGCGGGCCACGAACGGCCGCCTCCTCGCCGCCGTGGCCGCCACGGCGGCGGACAGCGCGGAGAGGGCCTCGTCGTCGCCCGGGCCGAGCCGGAGGTGGAAGCGCGTTCGCGCCTCTTCCGGGCCAGGGACGACGAGGCTCCTTCCCGTCGGGTCGTCCGGGTCGGCGAAGGAGACGGGCGCCGGCGGGAGCGGGACCAGGGACTGCGTGGAGGAGGAAGACGAGGGGGTGGGTCGCTGCTGGAGGGGTTGGTGTTGTTGGTGTCGTGGAGGTGGAGGAGCAAGAGAAGCAGCGGCAGGCGCCGCGGAAGGAGCGGCGGCGGCGGCGGCGGCGGCGGCGCCCGGAAGGCCGGCGACCGCGGGGGCCGGCGCAGGGAGCCTGCGCGGCGACAGGCGGCGCTCAGGCGACGGAGGGAGAGCAGGAGCAGCAGCAGTTGCTGTCGCTGCTGTCTCGACGGCGAGCAGCGGAGGAGCAAGCTGCTGCTGCTGCCGTTGTTCTTCTTCTTCTTCTTCTTCTTCGACCGCCGCCGTTGCCGTCGCCGCCGCCGCTTCGGAAGCCGGCGCGGCGGCGGCGGGGAGCGCCGAGGCGGCCTCTTCCGCGCCGCCGAGCCTGCGCTGCTTGTAGGGGCTGCCACGCAGGCGAGTTGCTGCCGCCGTTCCCGCTCCCGCCGCTGCTTCCCCTCCGTTGCTGTTCGTCGTCCGGCCGCTGCTCTGGCTTCCGTCGCCGGCAGAAGAGGAGGAGGCCGGGCGCTTGGCGCTCGGGGTCGGCATCTCTTTCTTCCGTTTTTTTTTTTTGGTTGTGGCGAGTGCTCCTTTTTCGTGTCGTCGCTGACTGCCTGTGTAAGGACGGGGGTGGGGGAGGGGCGAGGTGGAGAAAGAGAAGAAGCTTTCTCTCGAAAGCGCGTGAGTGGCCAAAAAGAGAGAGAAGAGAGAGAGAGAGAGGGACGATTTTTTTTCCTGCGTTGGTGTCTTCGTGAGGGAGAGCAAGCGAGCGAGAGGCCGCTGGTGCCGCCGCCACCGCTCTCGGTCGCGCTCGCTATGATGAAAGCCACATCGATTCGCGTCGCGTGGGCGCTCTGACGGCCTTTTTATCCCAATTCCAATACCCAACACGCTCCGCACAGCACGGCGCTCTCGGAGGAGCTCGAGCGCGACCAGGCGAGGAGCAAAGCGAAAGAAGAAAACAGCTCACCCTTTCGTTTCAGTCGAATGCTTTTTTTCAGAAAGAGAAAGAGATTTCCTTCCCCCTCTCCGGCTCGCCCCTCCCTTTTTCTCGAACGATCTTTGGGCCCGTGAAACGACGCGGAGTGCCCCGGCGCGTCCTCAGCACAAGCGCGGAGAAAAGTGAAAAGAGGCCCGGGAAGAATCCCCCTTTCAATTGTCTTGCGACGAGTGTTCGAAGACGGCCGGCGACGGCGCCGACGGTCCTTTCGTCGCCCCGGAAAGAAAAAAGTGGGAGGAGGAGGAAAAAACTGAACCTGCTCTCTTCTGCTCGTGCTGCTGCTGCTGCTGCTGCAGCGCGTTCCGTCTCTCTCTCTCCCTCTCCCTCTCTCTCTCTCTCTCTCTCTCTCTCTCTCTCTCTCTCTCTCTCTC